>Ga0208244_100273_pt1 | contig 57801 bp, 50 predicted proteins | sample SubbioCR12Aug_5A_FD_184828 | JGI IMG/M metagenome (GOLD analysis project Ga0208244, IMG submission 184828) | Serpentinite rock and fluid subsurface biosphere microbial communities from McLaughlin Reserve, California, USA - CR12Aug_5A (SPAdes) | ecosystem: Environmental > Terrestrial > Deep... | reverse complement strand
GGCTTGAGCCACGCTGAAATATCGCTTGCCTGCATTGATGCCATCAAAGAAACGGTCTTGAATGAAAAGCAGCAGATGAATAATGATTTAATATTAAAAGCAATCAAAGACCGCAATGCAGCGTATCACAAATAGGTTTAAAGAATGGCATCATATAAACACATCTTCATATCAGGAAATGTAAGAAGCGAGAAGTATAAGACAAAGGGGGTTCCAGTTCCTCCCAAACCTCTACCAGTTCGTAATAGGGTATCTCATAGTCAAAAGCTTTTAAGTCAGTTTGATGAAATTTGGCAACAAAAAGAGCAACTGCAACAACAACGTAGTGCGCAGCAAATCGCCACGAGAGAAGGTACATATATTCAATTTATCAGTGCCGCAGATCACGATTTGATTACCAAAAGTCTGGAAAGTATGCGAGGTAAAAAGTCTGAAAAATGGATAAGACTTTTGAATATTAAATCAGAATTGTCAGAAGAAAATCAAATTATAACCAGGGCTCTTGTTTATGTCCCAAATGGGAAAGAAGGACATTTCATTAAAAAAATTCAGGATTATCAAACCAAAAATTTTAGAGACACTGAAAATCCACTTAATGCAGATTTGGTAAATAGCATAGAAGATGTAAGCATAGCATTATTAGAGGGTTTATGGACTGATAATTATCAACTTATTCCAACAAATACTGCCAAATGGTGCGAAGTGTGGCTGAATGTAAACACAAAAGACAATCGGGAAGGGGAACAAATTGCACAGTTCCTTGAAACACTTCAAAACATTGGCATTGAAGCCAAACAAAATAACAATCAAACACAAGTTATTGTATTTCCAGAAAGAGCCGTTTTGTTGGTAAATGCCAACCGTCAGCAGTTGGTTGAGTTGATGTTGCAAAGCGATTTGTTGTCAGAGTTACGTGCCGGACAAGAACCCGCAGGATTTTGGGTAAACGAAAACAGTGTTGAACAACAAGCGTGGGTTGATGATTTGTTGAGCAGAATTGAATTGATTGAAAGTAACATAAAAGTTTGTTTGTTGGATAGCGGAGTAAATAGCGGACATCAGTTATTGCAACCGCTACTTGACAATGCAGATACTCTTACCGTTGATAACACTTGGGGAACAGATGACCACGTACCAATAGCAGGGCACGGAACTCTAATGGCAGGCATTGCGGGCTACGGACAAATGGAACAAGTGCTTGTTTCTGTAAATACAGTTCCACTTACGCATAAACTTTGTTCAGTAAAAATTCTTCCGCGCCCCAATCAAGCACAAACACCAAGAGAATTGTGGGGCGATGTAACCGCACAAGGCATTGCAAGGGCTGAAATTCAAAACCCGTATATGTTGTTAGTTTATTGTATGTCTGTTACTTCAACCGATGATGTTAATATGGGCAGACCTTCTTCTTGGTCTAGTGCAGTGGATAATTTGGCTTTTGGCGAAGGCGAAAACCAACGATTGATAATTGTTTCCGCAGGAAATATCCACGATGAAGAATTGTGGCGAAATTATCCTAACTCTAATTTGGCATCATCTGTTCAAAATCCTGCACAAGCGTGGAATGCCCTTGTTACAGGAGCGTATACCGAAAAAATTCAAGTAAATGAGCCGAATTTTCAAAATCATACACCTGTTGCCATTGAAGGACAACTTTCACCTTTTAGTTCAACTTCATTAATTTGGGAAAGAAAGTGGCCTATTAAACCCGATGTAGTTTTTGAAGGCGGAAATCTTTTGCGTGCAACTGACAATACCGTAACACCACACGAGAATTTGGAATTGTTGTCCACTTCAAAGTCGTTCAACATAAAACCATTTGACACCATAAATGCAACGAGTGCTGCTGCTGCACAAGCATCTTGGTTTGCTGCAAAGATTGCCTATGAATACCCAGGCACGTGGGCAGAAACAATAAGGGGCTTAGTAGTTCATTCAGCTAATTGGAATGCTGCAATGCTTAATCAATCTCAAGTTCAACAAGGCAACCGAGCGAGTTTTAGAAATTTATTGAGAACCTTTGGTTTTGGCGTTCCCGATTTAGACCGCGCATTGTATAGTCGAGAAAGTGCATTGACATACATAGCACAAGAAATCATTCAGCCTTTTAATTTTAAAGAAGGAAGCTGCACCCCTGAAACAAACGAAATTCACTTTTTCAATCTTCCTTGGGCAAGCGATTTGTTGCTGCAAATGGGGGAAACACCCGTGAAACTAAAAATCACACTTTCCTATTTCATAGAACCCGGAGCAGGTGAAATCGGTTGGAAAGACAAATACCGCTATCAATCACACGGGTTACGTTTTGATGTAAATAATGTAGGAGAAAGAGAAGAAGTTTTTAGAAAACGAATAAACATCGCAGCAAGAGAAGAAGATGAAGATTTCCAAGGAAATTCGGGTGCTGAACGTTGGAAAGTTGGAAAAGATAATCGCAGTAATGGTTCAATTCATTCAGATTATATGGAAATGACAGCAGCAGAACTTTCTGAATGCAATCTCATTGCTGTTTATCCTGTTATTGGTTGGTGGCGTGAACGCAAGCATTTGGGTAAAGTAGAAAATCAAACACGTTATTCTTTGATTATTTCGCTTGAGACTCCCGCACAAGATATTGAGCTGTATACAACAGTTAAAAATATGATTGAAGTTCCTATTGAAATAAAAACACAATAAAGCACAGCCTATAACTGCACCTACCCTAAAGTGGCGGTTCAGTGGTTAAACCAAGCTTTGTGCTTCTATCAAAGTTTGTGCTTGGCTGACAGTGAATCGCTCCGAAATCCCCGCCTTCGCAAAGCGGCAAAACGTTACAAGCAAGCCAAAAAAAAAGACAAACGACAATTTCGGTCCTAAGGCTTTCGGGATTAAAAGTTTGTTTTTTGCAATCGCACAAAGAAATCGTAGTAATATTTTGAGAATAGTTAATTAATTTGATACTTTTGTAGAATATTTACTAGACATGAATGCTAAAGAGTATATAAAACATCTGTTATCAATAGAAAACTACTCGTTTTCATTGGATGAGATTGCACAGGCAACATCAGGTAGCAGTAATTCTTTAAAATTCGAGCTCCTTAGATTGTCAGGTAAAGGAGAAATAGTAAATCTCCGTAAAGGTTACTATCTAATTATTACACCTCGATACTCTTCAGCAAAAAAGCTACCGTTGCAGCTTTATTGTGAAAAACTATTTATTCATCTGAAAAGAAATTACTATGTAGGACTATTCTCCGCCGCAAAATTTCATGGAGCAAGTCACCAACAAATTCAACGAGATTACTTAATAACCGAAAAGCCTAAACTTACTGATATATCAAAAAACACTATTGACATTCGATTCTTCACAACAACTCACTGGCCTGAGAAGAATATTCAGCAAAAGAAATCAGATGCAGGAATTTTTAAAATTTCCAGTCCTGCTTTGACAATTGTTGATTTAATACATCACCAAACAAAATTGGGCGGAATAAACAGAATGCTAGCGACAATTGAGGAACTGACAGAAGAGTTAACAGAATCCGATTTGGCTGAACTTTTAAACTGGTATCCGAATAAAAGTACTTTGCAAAGATTCGGATTTTTGCTTGAAGAAATTGGTGTAGCTGAAAAGTATCAAGAAATGATTTACACAGAACTAAAAGCAAAAAACTTCTTCCCGATTTTATTAAGCCCAAAATCGAACGAAAGACCAGGTGCGGTTAATAATAGATGGAAAGTAGATGTTAATGTGAAGTTAGAAAGCGATTTATGATACCTAGACCATATATAGCAAAGTGGCAGGTACACGCACCATGGAAGGAGTTTTCTCAGGTTGAGCAGGATTTGGTTATTTCCAGAGCCTTGGTGGTAATTTTCTCTGATGAGTTCTTGAGAGAGAACCTTGCTTTCAGAGGTGGAACGGCTTTGCATAAACTTTATCTTAATCCGGCACCCCGATATTCAGAGGATATTGATTTGGTGCAAATTAAAGAAGGCCCAATAAAACCCATAATGGAGAGGTTAAACGAGGTAATTACCTTTTTTGAAGAACCAAGATCAACACAAGTTCGTGGACATGGGACCAAAGCGTTGTATCGTTTTACTTCGGAATATGAAGAAATACGAATGCGATTGAAACTCGAAATTAACTGCAAGGAGCACTTTAATGTACTTGATTGGGTTGATTTCCCTTTAGAAGTTAAAAGTGAATGGTTTTCAGGGAAAGCAGAAATAAGAACATACAATATAAATGAACTTTTAGGAACAAAACTCAGGGCATTATATCAAAGAAGCAAAGGAAGAGATTTGTTTGATATAGATTATGCACGACGAAATATGGATCTGGACTATGAACAAATCATAGCTTGTTTTAAGGAATACACATCGTTTGCAACAGGTAAAAGACCACCAAGTAAAAAAGAGTTCTTACTTAACATTGAGGAGAAAGAGCATAGCGCTGAGTTTATTGGTGATATGGAAGCATTGATAAGGCCAGATATTAAATACATTCAAAGTGATGCTTTTGATTGGTTAAAAAAAGAATTAATTGAAATAATGTAGAAAAATTGGATATAATGGATGAAACTAAAATAAGGGAAGAGTTGGCAGAAACAGCAACAAATGACCCCATCTGGCGCGCATTTGCAACTTAACAAAGCGATCTCATTTGGCGAAGCCGAATAATCCGTGCCCATAGTAAATTGCGGCTAAGTCCAACTTCATTTTATCTGCCATGTCCATGAAGCTTTGCAATAAAACTCCTTCTTTGTTGCTCAAAATTACTGACTTGTCGTTATATTTGCAGGGAAACGGCAGATGAAATGCTTAATGTTACCTCCCCTACCTCAGCTCCTTAAAGGCATCCTTGATGGCATCTTCGAGGCGCTGGTTGACATCTTCGGGCGAGCCCTCGCCATCCACTTCGAAGAATACGCTTTGTTTCTTGTAATAATCAATGACAGGTTTGGTTTTTTTCTCGTACTCTTCCAAACGGTTAATTATTAATTCCGTTGAAGTGTCGTAGGTTCTGCTTCGTTCGGTTTTGGAGCGGTTGTGCAGTCGTTTGATGGCTTCAATGGTGGGGAGTTTCAGGTTCAGCATGCAACTCACACGGCTATCGAGTCTGCGCAGCAGGCCGTCGAGGATATAAGCCTGTACGATGGTTCGCGGAAAACCTTTGAAAATGAATCCCTGAGCAGAAGGATTGCGTTCTATTTTGCGCTCGATGAGTTTGATGGCAATTTCATCCGGCACAATTTCGCCACGTTCCATGAAGGGCTTTGCTATCCGGCCAATCTCGGTGTCGTTGGCAATTTCCTGCCGAAGCATTTTCCCGGTTGAAATATAAACGAGGTTGTTACGTCGTGCCAGAATTTCGCCCTGAGTGCCTTTGCCCGAACCCGGCTTGCCCAGCAACACAATGTTGATGTAATGCTGCGGAATGGTTTTTTCGATGGTCTGGCATAGTTCCCTGAAGATATCATCCAGAGAGCCAACGCCTTTAACCGGAAAATACTTGCCTTTTTCGCTGTAAAAGTCAATGACGGGTTTGGTTTTGTTTTCGTATTCCTGCAGCCGCACCTTGATCACTTCGAGGGTATCGTCGGCCCTGCCGCTGGTGGTGGCACGTTGCAGCATACGCTCGATCAGTTCATCTTCGGGCACCTCGAGGCTGAGCATACAGCTCAGGCTGGTGTTGAGTTTCAGCAAAAGTCCGTCGAGGATATAGGCCTGAACGATGGTTCGTGGAAAACCGTCGAACAAAAAACCCCTGCTTTCGAGGTTCATGGTTACCTTGGTCTCAATGATCTGCACGATCATCTCATCCGGAACAAGACCTCCCTTGTCAATAATGGTCTTGGCCTCGCGACCGATGGGGGTGTTGTTTGAAATTTCCTCACGGAGCATGTCCCCGGTGGAAATGTAGGTGAGGTTGTACTTCTCGAGCAGCATTTTCGACTGGGTTCCTTTTCCCGCGCCGGGAGGGCCGAATAGGGCAATGTTCAGCATAGCTTCAGTTTGGTTTGGTTAGTTGTCAGGAAACGATTTTGTAAATATCGGGATAATTCCTTGCGTGCTCGTTATAATCGAGTCCGTAGCCTACAATAAAATCATTGGGAATTTCGAGGCCGATATAATCTATGTGGAAGTTTTCCCTGAAGGCTTTGGGTTTAAAGAGCATGGTGGCAACCCTGACCGAACCGGCCTCCAGTTTTTTCAGATTGTTAATGGTGTAGTTCATTGTTAGTCCGGTGTCGATGATGTCCTCCACCAGCACGATGTTGCGGCCCGAAACGGCATGGTCGAGGCCGATCAGTTCACGCACAACATTGGTGGATGCTGTTCCTGAATAGGACGAGAGTTTCACAAAGCTGATCTCACATTCAATATTGAGGTGTTTAAACAGTTCGGCGGCAAACATAAAGGCCCCGTTTAACACGATCAGGAACAAAGGATTTTTGCCTGCCATCTCAAAACTAATTTCATCCGCAACTTTCTTTATAGCTCTTTCGATCTGATCCTGTGGAATATACAATTCAAACTCCTTATCATGCACCTTTATCCTGCTCATAATAATTGATAAATAATAAATTGGTTTTTAACGATAAACCAACAAAAATAGTGAATCCATATGAACCATCCGTTCTTTAATGCTTATTTTTGCCCTGAAAACCCAATTCTGATGAAGCCTTTAGTAAGTATTATCATGGGCAGCACTACCGACATGCCCGTTATGGAAAAAGCAGCCCAGTTTTTTGACGAGATGGAGATTCCATTCGAGATCAATGCACTGAGTGCCCACCGAACACCCGATATGGTAGAAGCATTTGCCCGTGGTGCCAAAGACCGCGGCATAAAGGTTATTATAGCCGCTGCGGGGATGGCCGCGCATCTTCCCGGAGTAGTAGCCGCCATGACCCCACTGCCTGTGATCGGTGTTCCGGTGAAGGCCGGCCTCGAAGGGCTTGATGCCCTGCTGGCCATAGTGCAGATGCCTCCGGGAATACCCGTGGCCACCGTAGCCATCAACGGCTCACTGAATGCAGCCATCCTGGCCGCACAGATCATTGCTTCGGGTGATGAGCAGATGGCCGGCAAAGTTGTTCGCTACAAGGAAAACCTGAAGTCGAAAATCATCAAGGCAAACGAAGAGTTGAAAGAAATAAAGTTTAAGTACAAAACTAACTGATAACAATCTGTTGGCAGAAACCACTGAGTGAGGGTCAATGTATTAATTGATAATTTATTAGTGAAAAACCTGGTTGTTTTTGCGTCCGGAAGCGGTTCGAATATGGAAGTGCTGGCACGTTACTTTGCTGACAGCCTCCTGGCAACCGTATCTGCTGTGGTGTGCAACAAGCCTGGAGCCGGAGTGATCGAAAGAGCCGGAAAACTTGGCATTCCGGTGGTTATGGTCAACAGGCAGCAATTGTATGTGGACAGTAAACTACCCGAAATCCTTCATCCATTAAGGCCAGACCTCATCATTCTTGCGGGGTTTTTATGGTTGATACCGGAAAACGTAATCAAAGACTATTCGGGACGCATCATCAACATCCACCCTGCTTTGCTGCCTTCCTACGGTGGCAAAGGCATGTTTGGCATGAATGTGCATAAGGCTGTTATTGAAGCTGGTGAACAATATTCAGGAATCAGCATCCATCAGGTGAATGAGCATTATGACAAAGGCGAACTCCTTTTTCAGCAAGCCCTCAGGCTGCATCCGGGTGAAACCCCCGAATCCCTTGCCGAACGCATTCACGAACTGGAACATTACTATTTTCCGCGCGTGGTCGAAGCCTTCCTGAATGGCAAACGATTGAGTCCAACACCGGCCAAATAATCCAACATACGATTAGTTATTTTTTTACCAACAAGGAACTGTTTCCGGTCACAAAAAAAGGCCGGACATCAATGCTGCCCGACCCTCTGTTTTGTTGGTTTATACGGTTACTAACTGGGGTCGTAAGCCCATTTCAGCCAGATGGATCCCCAGGTGAAGCCGCCACCAAAGGCAGCCAGAATGATGTTATCGCCCTTGCGGAGTTGTTTTTCCCATTCCCACACACAGAGGGGCAGGGTACCGCTGGTGGTGTTGCCAAAGCGTTCGATGTTGATCATTACCTGATCTTTGCTGATGCCCATGCGGCGGGCGGTGGCTTCGATGATGCGCATATTGGCCTGATGGGGCACAAGCCATGCAACATCTTCTGATTTCAGGTTGTTCTTATCCATGATGGCCACGGCAACATCGGCCATATTGGTCACTGCGAATTTAAACACAGCCTGACCTTCCTGATAAATATAATGCTCGCGTGCATCAATAGTTTCGTGTGTAGGCGGACGCATCGAACCACCGGCTTTCTGGTGCAGGTGTATCATGCCCGATCCATCGGTGTGCATCATTGAGTCCATAATGCCAAACTCTTCGGTAGTGGGTTCGAGCAGGAAGGCTCCGCCACCGTCGCCGAAAATCACACAGGTGGCCCTGTCGGTGTAATCCACGATGGACGACATTTTGTCGGCTCCAACGACAATCACTTTTTTATGAGTGCCGCTTTCAACGAATTTTGAACCTGTCACCAGTGCATAAAGCAGTCCGGAGCAGGCGGCATTCATATCAAAGCTAAAGGCGTTTTTGATGCCGCAGTTGTGGCTGATGATGTTGGCGGTTGCCGGAAAGAGCATGTCGGGGGTTACAGTAGCACAAATAAGCATGTCCACCTCTTCGGGTTTGGTGCCGGTTTTTTCGAGAAGCCCCAACACAGCTTGTGTACCGATAACCGAAGTTCCCTGGTCTTTTCCTTTCAGGATATGACGTTCTTTGATTCCTGTGCGGGTCATGATCCACTCGTCGGTGGTGTCCACCATTTTTTCAAGTTCCTGGTTCGAAAGCACATAGTCGGGCACCCAGCCGTGGATTCCGGTAATTGCAGCTCTGATCATGTTTTTGATTTTGCTTTAAAAAGCCCCAAAATTAATTTTTTTTATGATTGGCCGTAGTTGGAAACAGCCGTACGGATTTTTTCATGAAGCCTTGCATGGGCTATGTCGCGCGACAGAAGCATCATGTTTTTAATGGCAGTCGGGCTGCTGATGCCGTGTCCGATCACCACTGTGCTGTTGATGCCGATGATCGGGCTTCCGCCGTAAAGTTCATAATTAAACCTGCTGAAATAGTCGTCGAGCAGGTTTCGTTTGCGCATCAGCCAGTACATTCCTTCGATCTGCTTGATGACAATATTGCCCGAAAACCCGTCGCAAACCACCACATCGGCTTTGTCGCCAAACAAATCGCGGCCTTCGATATTGCCCACAAAGTTAAAATCGGCCGAATCCTTCATGAGCTGATAGGCTGATTGAACGATGAGGTTGCCCTTTTTCTCTTCTTCACCAATGTTCAGCAGTCCGACCTTAGGTTGTTCGATTCCGAGTACAAAGCGGGCATAAGTCGAACCGAGCGTCCCATACTGATAGAGCACATCGGATTTGGCATCCGGATTGGTGCCCACATCAAGCAGCACTGTGTTTCCCCCGTTTACTTTCGGGATGAGCACCACACTTGCCGGCCTGATCACCCCCGGTATGGTGTTGATGGCATAGACCGATCCCACCATCATGGCACCGCTGTTTCCGGCACTGGCAAAAGAATCGATGAGGTTGCGCCTGAGGTATTCAAACCCGCGGGTGATGGATGAATTCACTTTCTTCTGAAAAGCCTTGCTGGGCTGCTCGCCCATTTCGATCACTTCAGGGGCATGCACTATGTCCACTTTGCCCTGATCGAGCCATGAATGATCAATACCTTCGAGGATGGTTGCACGGTCGCCAAACAGCACGATGCATTCGCCGTTGGTTATTTCGGGAATAAGCTGTTCGAGGGCACCGAGCGTAGCCCGTGGTGCGTGATCGCCACCGGATACATCAAGACCTAAGCGCATAGCTGCTGGTTAACGGATGGTAGGGAAAAGCATCAGGCTTTGGCTCCCTGCATCACCAGCTTGCCCTTGTAGTAAAGGTCGCCGTCAACGTAATAAGCCCTGTGGTACACATGGATGGTGCCGGTTACCGGGCATTTGGCCAAATTAGGCATCTCAGCCTTGTCGTGGGTTCTTCTTTTATCTCTCCTTGTACTGGAATGTCTGCGTTTTGGATGTGGCATGATACATTAATTTTATAAAAATGATTGCGTATTACTCTGTTTTAAGATTTTTCAATATGTCCCAACGGGGATCCGGTTCCGAAGGAGCTGCATGTTCCTTCAGTTTATTGATTACTTCGGGATTACAGTCAGGCTCGCCGGTTTCGTTGTCGGGATGCACTTTTTTCATCGGAAGCAACAATACCATGTATTCATACAGCAGGGTACTGATATCGAACTGATGCTGGTCGAGCGGCAGTATGATCACCTCGTCCGACTCTTCTTCAAAATGATCGCCATATTTCAGAATAAGGCGATAACTTCCTTCAATCGGTTCGAAATATTCATCAAGGCAACGGTCGCAGGGCACAAAAAGCATCCCTTTGATGTCGAATTCGAGCTGCACCATCCCTTCCTGCTTGTGCAGGGTTAGGTTGACGCGCACCTTACCATCGCTGACTTCTGAATCCGGTGTGTGGGCAAAAAACTCCCGTCCTATCTCGAAAGTATAGGTGTGCGTGCCGGCGCCAAGTCCGCTCAGAGGCAACAAAAATTCACGAAAGTAGTTCACCGTTATGCGTTTAAAAATCGGGCGGCAAAGATAGAAATTAATCCGGTGATGAACAAATATTTGTTTCCATTGGTCAAGTTCCCGGATTGTTCCCTATGAGTACTCACAAACAGCGCATTCGTTATTCAGGTAATGGTAAAATTAGCTTGCACTCGTTCTGATTATTTTTTGTGCATCCGAATTAAATTATAAACTTTCTTACCTCATTTTTCTTAGAGAATTTTATTGTTAAACAATTCACACAACCAAATGATTTATTAATTTCGCTGGCTGAATGTTGGTGGCTGAGTCAATTGCTTCTGACATCATAAAGCACCGATAAACGATTGAATACTAAATACTAATGACTATGATGTGGATGAACAAAATGATCGCCGGCATGCTGCCCTGGTTTCCCAAGGGTTTTGTGTGGATGTTCTCGAAACGCTATATAGCGGGCAAAACCATTGAAGATGCCATCGCGGTGAGCCGCAAACTGAATGAGGAAGGTGCTATGGTTACCATTGACCTGCTGGGCGAATTTATCACCCGCCTTGATCAGGCCGAAGACAACAAAAATCAGTACCTGAACATCATCAACACCATTCAGAAAGCCGGCATCAACGGCAACTATTCGCTCAAGCCCACCATGTTCGGTCTGCTGCTCGACAAAGAAGTTGCTTACGGGCACATCCGCGAAATTGTGGCTTTGGCAGCCTCATACAACAATTTCATCCGTATTGACATGGAAGACTCACAATGTGTTGATCCCGAAATTGAAATATTCCGCAGAATCAAGGCCGAGTTTCCCAAAAACGTAGGGCTGGTTTTGCAGGCCTATCTGAAGCGCACCCGTCAGGATATCCTCGATATGCTCGACCTGATGCAAACCGACATCCCGGTCAACTACAGGCTGTGCAAGGGTATTTATGTAGAACCCGAAAGCATCGCTTATAAGAAATACGAAGAAATCAACAACCACTTCCTCGACGACCTCGAACTCATGTTCAGCAAAGGCATCTATGCAGCCATTGCCACACACGACAAACCTTTGGTTGACGGAGCCTACCGCCTGATCGAGAAATACAAGGTGCCCAAAAATATGTACGAATTCCAGATGTTATATGGTGTAACGCCACAGCTCAGGAAATCCATCATCGAAAACGGTCACCGTATGCGCATTTACGTTCCTTTCGGCGAGCAATGGTTTGCCTACTCCACCCGCCGGCTGAAAGAAAATCCGAGAATGGCTTCCGATATTGTAAAAGCACTTTTTATCAGAGGATAAAAATTTTCATGTTCAGTTTTTGTTCACAGGACGGCCGGATAAGCCGTCCTGTTTTGCTTTTTTCTACTGATTGTTTTATTGTAACTGAAGCCTGTGCCATAAACGAAAAAGATTATTAATTGTCTGTCAATCAACTGATTTCACAAGTATATTTACACATTATTGTGAAGTTGCGCAGTCGTCAGTAAATTTATAGTGTTTCTAATCAGCATGATATGTTTGAGGCTTGAATGAAAAAAAACAAAAAACGTTGTGGATCAATGCATTATTTTTTGGCTGCTTTTTTTATTACCTTTGCACGAATTTTTGTCCACTTTCATCACATATTACCAAAATGGAAAAACCACGGGTTCTTTTTGTTGAGCAAGCCATCATGCCCTACCTGAAAGAAACGCCCATGAGCAGGATAGGCCGTTTTCTGCCCCAGGGTATCCAGGAAAGAGGAAAAGAGATCAGAACATTCATGCCGCGTTTCGGAAGCATCAACGAAAGGCGAAATCAATTGCACGAAGTGATCCGTCTGTCGGGAATGAATCTGATTATCAACGACAACGACCATCCTCTAATCATCAAGGTTGCCTCCATACAGCAGGCACGCATGCAGATTTATTTTATTGACAACGAGGATTTTTTTCACCGTAAGTTTACCATCAAGGACAAAAATGGCCGGTTTTTTGAGGACAACGACGAGCGCACCATCTTTTTCTCGCGCGGGGTGCTCGAAACCGTTAAAAAGCTGAGCTGGAGTCCGGACATCATCCATTGCAACGGATGGATGTCGTGCCTGGTACCCTTGTACGTAAAGCGTGCCTACAAGGACAACCCGGTGTTCAGCGAGGCCAAAGTGGTGTATTCTGTTTATGACGATCAGTTCAAAGAAAGCTTCAGGGAGGGATTTGATAAAAAAATCAAGCTTGGCGGCATCACAGCCAAAGACCTCAAATACTATAAAGACCCCGATTACGTTAACCTTACCAAAGCAGCCATCGACTATTCGGATGCCATCATCATCGGCAGCGACAAGGTGAAGCCCGAATTACTCGAGTACATTGCCGGTTTGAAGAAACCCGTGCTTCAATATCAGACGGGCGACAATTATATCGAAGTGTACAATGCTTTCTTTGACAAGATCATGGGAAAAAGCTGATTTGGAAAATATTTAAAAGAAAAACCTTGAAACATACATTCCGCCTGCAGTTATTGCTTGTTTTGCCATTGCTGACTGTGATAATTCTGACCGCCTGCAACAAAAAGCCTGAACAGATCGGTTTGGGGATCATCCCCGACATTGACCAGGCTAACCTGTTTTTTACCGACACCATCAGCATTACAGCCTTTAGTCTGCGTGAAGACTCCATCCGCACCGATGAGCCATCGAACAATCTTCTCGGAAGTATCTACGACCCGGTGTTTGGAACCACAACAGCCGGTTTTTATGCCCAGTTTGCCCTTTCCACCAATGGACATGATTTCGGGGCTAATCCCCAACTGGATTCACTGGTGCTGCAAATTGCCTACTCAGGCTATTATGGCGACACCACAACCGCTCAACGCATCAGGGTGTATGAAGTCAGCGAACAACTGTTTTACGACTCAAGCTATTATTCCCGCAGGCTTACACCCTACGATCCCACTGATTATGCCGATTACGACCTGAAAGTGAGGCCCGTTTCGCCCTTCATTACCGGAGGCGACACCATTGCACCGGCGTTCAGGATAAGGCTCAGCGACCTTTCACCGGATTTGGGTAACAAAATTCTACAGGCTTCGGAAGAAAATCTTGAGTCAACAGCCAAGTTTCAGGAGTATTTTAAAGGCCTGTTTGTAACAGCTGACCCTGTGAATGCCGGAGGAGCGATCGCTTACCTCAACCTGCCTTCGAATTTGTCGCGGATGACGATTTATTACCGAAACGATGATCAGGATTCGCTTCGCTATGAATTGTTTCTTACTGGTTCCACCGCGAGATATAACTATTTTGACCATCAGGACTACCAGAACGCCTCACCGGAATTCAGGCAGCAGGTAATTGAAGCCGACACCAGCCTGGGCAAAACGAAGCTGTATGTGCAGTCGATGGATGGGGTCAAAACCTTCATTCGTTTTCCGAATCTGGGGGCTTTTGCTGCCACACTCGGAAAAAAAGTTGTGGTCAACGAAGCCAAACTGATATTTCAGGGAGCGGAGAGTATCACTTCATTTGAAGCACCTCCTCAACTGGCGCTGGTGTCGGGCACCGAAAATCAGGGCAAATACCGTGTGCTTGCCGATCAGCTTGAGGGCGACAATTACTTCGGCGGCACATATAAAAAATCAGTGAATGCATACGAGTTCAGGCTAACAAGATACGTACAGGACGCCATTCTCGAAGGCCAGTCACAGCCGAATTATGGGCTGTATGTGTTTGTTTCCGGAGCTTCTGCAATAGCCGATCGCATGGTTTTCAACGGCATACAGCCAGAATCCGACACCCTGAAACCATTCAGGCTCCAATTGATTTATTCACTTATAGATTAGAATAAATTAATAATCTTTACGTACTTTTGCCCCCATTCCCAATAATTGAACTCAGATGAGCATGTATGTTGATCACGAGTTATTGAATCAAAAATCAATCGCCAACCAATTGCATTTTTTATGTGCGGAATTGTAGCTTATGTAGGCCCTAAAGAAGCCTATCCCATATTAATCAACGGGCTGAAGCGACTCGAATACAGGGGTTACGACAGTGCCGGTATTGCCTTATTGAATTCGAGTCTTAATGTATATAAAGCTAAAGGAAAAGTTTCTGATCTTGAGGACATTATCAAGGATACGGATCTTCACGGAACCATTGGTATTGCACACACCCGCTGGGCCACACATGGCGAGCCGAATCAGGTGAATGCGCACCCCCACTACTCCCAGTCAAAGGAAATTGCACTGATACATAACGGCATCATCGAAAACTATGCTTCCCTTCGGAAAGAACTTGAATCCAGAGGATATGTTTTTGAATCTTCCACTGATACAGAGGTTCTCACCAATCTTATCGAGGACATCAAAATCAACGAAAACGTTGATCTTTTCGAAGCTGTTCGTATTGCACTGAATCAGGTTATCGGAGCCTATGCCATTGTGGTAATTTCGCGCAACGATCCCGACACCCTTATCGCCGCCCGAAAAGGCAGTCCGCTGGTTATCGGCATTGGCACTGACGATTATTATGTTGCTTCGGATGCCACACCAATAGTGGAATACACCAAAAACGTGGTTTATCTTGACGACGAAGAGGTTGCCCAGATCAGGAGAAACAACACCCTGAAAATTAAAACCATCCGTAACCACGAAAAAACACCTTATGTGCAGCAACTCGAACTGAATCTGTCAGCACTTGAAAAAGGTGGTTTCGAGCATTTTATGCTCAAGGAGATCTATGAGCAGCCGCACAGCATACGCGACAGCATGCGGGGCAGGCTTCATGCCGACCTGGGAACTGTTTCATTGGGTGGAATCATCGACTATGAGCAAAAGCTGATCACTGCACAGCGAATTCTTGTTGTGGCCTGCGGAACATCGTGGCATGCCGGTCTGGTGGGAGAATACCTTATCGAAGACCTTGCCAGGATTCCCGTTGAGGTGGAATACGCCTCAGAGTTTCGTTACCGCAACCCTGTGATTTATGAACACGATGTGGTCATCGCCATCAGCCAGTCGGGCGAAACAGCCGATACCCTTGCTGCCATTGAATTGGCCAAATCAAAAGGAGCTACTATTCTTGGAATTTGTAATGTTGTCGGCTCGTCCATTGCACGTGCAACACACGCTGGCAGCTATACACATGCAGGCCCCGAAATCGGCGTTGCCTCAACCAAGGCATTCACCGCACAGGTAACACTGTTAACCCTGCTTGCCCTCAGGCTTGCCCAGCTAAAAGGAACTCTTTCAAAATCGCGTTTCCTGCAAATCCTGAACGAACTGGACAGAATACCCGAAAAGGTGGAAGAAACGCTGAAAACATCCGAGGTAGTCACCAGAATCGCAACACAATTTAAGGATGTAAGGAACTTTCTCTATTTGGGACGCGGTTATAATTTCCCTGTTGCACTCGAAGGAGCGCTGAAACTCAAGGAGATTTCGTACATACATGCCGAGGGTTATCCTGCCGCTGAGATGAAACACGGCCCTATTGCACTCATCGACGAAGAAATGCCCGTAGTATTCATTGCTACAAATAAAGGAACTTACGATAAAGTTGTGAGCAACATACAGGAGGTTAAGGCCCGCAAAGGCAAGGTTATTGCCATTGTTACCAAGGGCGACACCATTGTGAAAGGTATGGCCGACTATGTGATCGAAATTCCGGAAACCGAAGAAATGCTTGTTCCGCTGCTGGCAACCATACCGCTGCAAAAACTCTCGTATCACATTGCGGTGATGCGCGGCTGCAATGTGGACCAACCACGTAACCTGGCCAAATCTGTTACAGTTGAATAAAACCTTCTGAACAAGCCTTTACTTCTTCCTATTTTTTAATTCCCCTGCACGCTGCAAAGCAGCTGTAATATCGATGCAAACATTGTCCTTGCCCACAATGTTATCAATGCCATTCTTTTCCAGCGCTCTTAATACCTGAGGAGCAGCTCCGGAGAGCAGAACGGTTATTCCTTTGCTCGTAGATCTGAGGATGAAGCTCTTCAGGTTGTTGAGCCCTGTGGAGTCAATAAAAGGCACACGGCGCAGCCTGATAATACGGATTTCGGGTTGTGTAGTCACATTGCGTTCGGCCTCTTCAAATTTGTTCGCAATCCCGAAAAAGAATGCTCCTCTTATTTCAAACACCTCAACCCCTTGCGGAATAGCCAATTGTTCGCCTTCATCCGCAAAATCAATGGATTCATCTTCAACCTCTTTATTAAGAATTTCAATGTCGGAAGTCTCAATCACCCGTTTCAGGAAGAGCAGTACAGCAAGGAGGAGTCCGAACTGAATGGCAACAGTGAGGTCTATGATCACCGTAAGGAAAAAAGTAGTCAGCAATACAGCTACTTCGCTACGGTCGTTGCGGAAAAGATTCTTAAAGGAGCGCCATTCGCTCATATTGTAGGAAACCACCACAAGAATCCCGGCCAGGGTGCTCATGGGGATCAGTTTGGCCCATTTTCCAAAGAAGAGCAGGATTAGCAAGAGAACTGCCGCGTGAATAATGCCTGCAACCGGCGTTTTACCGCCATTACGTATGTTGGTCATGGTGCGGGCGATGGCTCCCGTTGCCGGGATACCACCGAACAAAGGAGTAACAATATTGGCAATGCCCTGGCCAATAAGCTCAGTGTTTGAACGGTGTTTGCCGCCTGTTGCGCCATCGGCTACCATTGCCGAAAGCAACGACTCTATAGCTCCGAGCATGGCGATGGTGAAGGCAGGTGCCAGCAGCAACCTGAAAGTATCAAAGCCAATCAGCGGGATCTCAGGTGCATTAAAGGTGTTGGGAATTTCTCCAAAGCGACTGCCGATTGTTTCAACAGGAAGGTTAAAAAGAGTGACGGCTGCTGTGGTTATGAGCAAAGCAATGAGTGTTCCGGGCACTTGTTTGTTGATCCGTGGCCAATACATCGAAACAAGCACGGTAAACAAGCCCAGAAGTAAAGCGTAAAGATTGACCGAATCGAAATGACTGAAATAAAACCGCCATTTATCGATAAAATCAGCAGGCACATTTCCTTCGGTCGAAATGCCGAAAAAATCCTTGATCTGTGACGAAAATATCACCACTGCGATGCCGCTGGTGAAGCCAACCACAATAGGGTATGGCATAAATTTGATGATGGTTCCAAGTTGAAGCAGACCCATACCAACCAGCATAAATCCGGCCATGATGGTGGCAATCACCAGACCTTCAACGCCAAAACGTTCAACGATACCATAAACGATGACGATAAAAGCTCCAGTAGGTCCGCCAATCTGCACCCTGCTTCCTCCGAGAGCAGAGATCAGAAAGCCTGCCACGATGGCCGTGATCAAACCTTTTTCCGGAGAGACACCGGAGGCGATGCCAAAAGCAATAGCAAGCGGCAGTGCAACAATACCAACGATTATACCGGCAATAAGGTCCGATATGAATGTTTGCCGGTTATAATCTTTGAGGGTAGTGAGTATTTTCGGGTGAAAAACATCCGAAATGCGGCTCAGGATCAGCTTTGTCATTTCGTTGCGTCGTATTTGGAAAAACGGCGCAAGTTACGAAACTATAAGCTGTGCTTAGTGGGGAGGAGCATCCTTTTTGCAACATGTCGGAAGTTTCTCATATGCCTTTGGATCTGCTTCCATCTCATCGGCGTCGTAGCCAATCTTAGTCACAGCCGTTTTCAGCTTCTCAGGATTGGTCTTTGCAGTACGATATTCAACAGTCAGTTCCTTGGTCTTCAGATCAAGCACTACTGAACGAACGCCTTTTTCAAAGGCCATATTCTTTTCGATCCGGTCTTTGCATTGTTGGCATACCGCTGATGTTTTGATGGTGATTTTCGCTGTTTTTGCAGTTTTCTCATCTGTGAGAATACCTGCGTGGGATGCCGCGTGGAGCAGGACCAAAACCACAACTAAAATTTTAGATTTCATTGTTTTGAGTATTAAGTTTAATCAATTGTATAGCGTAAACCAATATATGCCTTAATGCCGTATATCGGGCCCCACACCATGGATGAGTCGAAATGAGTACCAAAGGGTTTCTCAGGGGCAATAATGGGGTGCATTTGTTTGAAATTTGTCAGGTTCTCAGCGCCCAGATACATATTCCATTTGCGAAAATATTTGGTAACCTGCGCATTAAGAATTGTATAGGCCGGTGAGTAAGCGGGCATACGGTGAATTTCGGGCAAAGATGAGGTTTCGGGAAGACGTGATTGACCGTTGAACTGTGAAGTGACATCAAACTGCCATTTCCTGAGCGGGGTAACGTATGACAGGCTGATTAGACCTTTGTATTTATTGACCAGGGGCTTGGTCTGAAATTCATCGGCCAGTGTCATCTTCACATCGTTTACGCGGAAAGCTGCTGTCATGCTCAGGCCTTTCAGCACCTCGTAATTGGCTTCGATCTGAAAGCTGTTTGATCGTGAGCGACCATTTAGGTTATACACCAGAATGGTGTTTATGTCCGAGTCGCGGTCTACAATCACCTGATTTATAAAGTCGGTTCGGTACACATCCACACTAAGTGTAAGTTCCCGGTTGTTGATGTCGATATGCCTGCTCAGGTTGATGCCGTAATTCCATGCCTCTTCCATTCTGGGTGAATCAACAAAAACCACCTTCCGTGCCGAAGCGAGCAGTGAAGTGTTTTCGGCGAGCACGTTAGCCGAGCGGTAGCCTTTGCCGGCACTCAGTCGCATGATGGTATGCTCGTTGAAGTTGTAGCGGGCATGCAGTCGCGGAGTGAAAAACATGCCAAATTCGTTGTGGTTGTCGGCACGTAAACCCAGAATCAGGTTGAGATATTCCCCGTCGCTGAATGTATATTGAAAAAACGCACCCGGAACCTGTTCGGTGCGGTTGAATATGCTGTCGTTCAGGTTTTCGTTATAGCGGTCGAACATAAAACTCAGTCCCGTGGTGTAGGAGTGCCTTGTGTCGCCTATATAGGACTGGAACAGCAGATTGGCATAATATGAGGTTTGTCCGGCCACATAGCTATTTAAACCGAAGAATGAATTTAGGTCATGATGTGTAAACTGCTGTTGTATCCCGAGGCTGGTTGCAGGCTTGTTGAAGATAAATCCTGTTTTGAGGAATGTTTCGTAGCGGCGTGTATCAAGCCCTATACCATAGCCTTTTGAGGTATCGCGCGGCAGGTCTCTGTTAAAGCTTTTCTGGCCACCACTGCGGTTTTCGAGCAGGGCCTTAATCCCGAACTGAAACTCGAAATTGCGAGAATTGTAGTCCCATCGGTTAAACAGATTGTACTGTGTGTAAAGAGGTTCATCAATGAAACCGTCATGGTTTCCGTCGTGTTTCACCTGCTGGTTGCTCACATGACCCAAAAGCATAGTACTCAGTTTAGGTCTTATGTTCTGCATGATGTTGAAATTGCCTTCGCTTCGTCCCATCTGATTCTGGTAAAGATTGAGAAACAGGCGCTCGGAATGGCTGGGCTTTTTAAACTCAACATTGATCTGCCCGCTGATGGACTCGTAACCATTGAGTACGGAAGAAGTTCCCTTGGACACCTGAATTGATTCCATCCAACTTCCCGGAATGTACATCAGACCGTAGGAAGTGGCTAATCCACGCAGGTTGGGTATGTTTTCGCCCAGCATCTGGGTGTAGATACCGGCCAGTCCGAGCAACTCAATCTGTTTGGCTCCCGTGACCGCATCACTGTATGAAACATCCACGCTGGCACTGGTTTCAAAACTCTCCGAAAGGTTGCAGCATGCCGCACGCATCAATTCGCCCGAAGTGATGGTGATTGCGTTGATAGTGCTCATGCGCGAGACATAAGCCGTTTTGGCACGCTGCACTACTTCAACCTCTTCAAGGGTAAGGTTTTGGTCAAAAACATGTTCGATTTTCTGTCCGGCACGGCCGACTGCAACCGAATCATTCACATAGCCTACAAAACTGAATACCAGAACCCCTGATTGTTTGTTAAATGGGATTTTGAAGGAACCATTTTCATCTGTTATTGTTCCTTGTTGTGTTCCCGACCAATAGACATTAACCCCCGGGAGTGGTGTCGGCTCAGGTTCACCCTTTTCATACACTGTGCCGCGAACCTGCTGTGCAACTGCAAAACCATGCAACAATGCTGCAAGCAGGACTAAAACTATATATTTCATGATATTAACTTCTTTTAGTGATCAATAAAAAAACTTATGTCGAAACATTGATTCCGACTACAGGAAAATCATTCCAAAATCACTAAAGAAGGTGGGGTTCGGTTTTCAACTGGTGACAGGCAAGCACAAAATGTTTGCCCGCAGAAAGCGGAGGTGGAGGAGCATCGGAGGGCTCTAGCATTGCCGATTTGTCGGCTGATGAAGCAGGACTTATGAATTCGAGTACTTTGATCGTTGCCTGAATGAAGGTGTTGAACATTACCTTGACCTTAGGAAGGTCGAATTCAGACAGCAATTTGATGTATTGCATGAAATCATCACAGCACTCTTTTTCAGGATTCGAATTGGTTTCAGTGGTGCAGCAGGCAGTAGTGCCTGTTGAATCAACCACATTAGTCCGACAGGAGTCGTCTTCATGTCCGCAATCCATGGCAACAGGCTGGATTGATTTCTTCATCATCCCCGAACTGTTACAATAATGCACATTCAGGGTAAGCCCGATGGCACTGAAAAGTACCATCACCGACAACATCAGTGCTGATGCTGCGAGTAAATGCTTTTTAACCCTTTTGCTTATCATGCCACAAAAATACTAACAAATTAACGATCCAACTGCTAAAAAATTGTTAATGATACTGAAACCGGCATAGTATGAGGCGATAATTTCCAACCCCAATCCGGAATGAAAAAAATTAAAAATATTCTCTAAGTAATTGTTATGTAAGACTTTAATATAATTTCTGTTTAACTCATACATTGGTTTATGACTGGCAAAAATCTTGTACATTTGTGCGTTTTCAAAGGAAGCAGGATTCAAAGGAATGGACAAAATCAAAGTAGCCCTTGTTGACGAACACCCGATCATGTGCGACGGGTTACAAAGTCTGCTTTCGGATGCTCCCGATATACTTGTAGTACACAGCAAACGCAATGTCAGCGAACTTATTTCTGTCCTCTTTCACGAGCCTGTTCATGTAGCGATTGCTGTGTTATATACCCCTGACCCGGAAGACGTGGAGCAAATCAGGCTGTTATGCAGCAAACACCCTAAAGTAAAGGTGCTGGTGCTTTCGATGTATAAAATCGAAAATTTTATTTTTAAAATGATCAAAGCCGGAGCCAAAGGGCACCTCAACAGCGAAACCAACAGAGACGAGATGGTTGAAGCCATCTACACCCTGCGCAACGGGTACGATTTTTACGCTAAGACCATCACCAACCTCATCCTGCGTAACTACCTGAATGAAGACAATGGCTCAGACGCCCACCGCGAACGTGAGAAAAGCCTCTCGGCGCGCGAAATCGAGGTGCTGAAACTGTTTGCACAAAGCCACACCAACAAGGAAATAGCTGACAAACTATTTATCAGCGTGCGCACTGTGGAATCGCACAAAAACAACATCATGCGCAAGATAAACCTAAAGACCACAGTGGATATGGTGAAATTTGCCATCAAAAACAATATTGTCGACCTGAGTTACTGATCTGTTCTTTATTTCTGATCATTTTTTCAAGCAACTAGTCCGACAGACGGATAGCCGAGTCAATAATCGAAATGTTTCATGACATAAGTACGCGTGAATAATGTTATTGACCAATATGATCGTGTAAACAAAACTCCCGGTCTTTGAAGCACTAAACGCGGCAAAATGTGGTACCACCGAAAGCCCATTTTTTTCAGATACTCATTCATACTTTCTCCCATTCCCAGATCATGGGCTGCAACGCTGATTGCATCGCGCTGGCAACGCGAGCTTGTAAACGGAGCAATAATCCTGGTGTTGAAACCATATTCAAAAAGCTTATCCTTCATCAACTTGTAGTTCTGGTATCGGCTCCGTGCATCAAGTTGTGAAAAAAACGGAAGTGAAAAACCATAAAGGGCTAAATAAACATAGAGTGACAGCATCCACCATTGTTGATCTTTCATTGCCTCTTGTGCCAGATACGAAAAAACTACTGTAAGAAAAACACCCGCCAATGTCATCAGGTGCAGTAAATAACCCACCAGAAAATACCTTTGGGTGCGAAGCACAAAAAGATGGAATTTTTTCCGAACCTTAAGTTTGTTCATAGACAAAGTTAGGAGCATCGTCTGACAGAGTTTCCGGATTCTGCGAAACTATAAAAGAAATCTTTACAGGAAGCCTTATCGGGTTTTTTCATGAAACAAAAATAATAATCACAAGAACCAGGCATCAAACCACATGGAGCGAAGCATTTTTGTGCAAAGTGCTGATGTGGTTTTGCGTGTTTTACTGAATACACTGGTGATAACCCCCAAAGTTCAGGATGAAACGTAATTTCCGCCAATGTAATTGTTAAGTTTGATGCCGGAAAGACATTAAACGTAGTTCTTAATCTCAATAACAAAACCATTATGGCAAACATTTTTGAAAAAAAACTGAACGATTTCATGGCAAAAGTCATTGCCAAAAACCCGAGCGAAATCGAATTCCACCAGGCTGTACATGAAGTAGTCGAATCTTTGATTCCCTTCATCGAGGAGCATCCTCAATACAGCGAAGCGAAAATTCTGGAGCGGATGGTTGAACCCGAGCGCGTGATTCTGTTCCGTGTTCCCTGGGCCGACGACAAAGGCGAGGTACACATCAACAAAGGCTTCCGTATTGAGATGAACAGCGCTATCGGGCCATACAAGGGCGGATTGCGTTTTCACCCCACGGTAAACCTCGGTATTCTGAAGTTTCTGGCGTTTGAGCAGGTGTTCAAGAATTCGCTCACCACTCTGCCGATGGGCGGTGGTAAAGGCGGTTCCGATTTCGACCCCAAAGGCAAATCAGACCACGAAGTAATGCGTTTCTGCCAGAGTTTCATGACCGAACTTTCGAGACACATTGGCCCGAACACCGACGTTCCCGCCGGAGATATCGGCGTTGGCGGACGCGAGATCGGATTTATGTTTGGCCAGTACAAACGCCTGCGTAATGAATTTACCGGCGTGTTGACCGGCAAGGGCATCGAATGGGGCGGATCGCTCATCAGGCCCGAAGCTACCGGCTACGGAGCCACCTATTTTGCGGAAGAAATGCTCAAAACACGAGGCGACAGTCTGAAAGGCAAAATAGTTGCCGTTTCCGGTTCAGGCAATGTTGCCCAGTATGCTACTGAAAAAGTAACACAGTTCGGCGGAAAAGTAGTTACCCTCAGCGACTCAAACGGTTACATCTACGACCCGGAAGGAATAGGCCCCGACAAGCTGGCCTGGGTGATGGACCTCAAGAACGTACGCCGCGGCAGAATCAGCGAATATACCGAAAAATTCAAAGGTTCGAGTTATGTTGAAGGCGAAAGGCCCTGGGGCGTGAAATGCGACGTTGCTATGCCTTGCGCTACCCAAAACGAGGTGAACGAAGAAGAAGCCAAGATTCTGGTAAAGAATGGCTGCTTTGTAATTTCTGAAGGTGCTAACATGCCTTCAACACCCGAGGCAGTTGAAGTATTCCTGCACAACAAAATTCTGTACGGCCCCGGAAAAGCTGCCAATGCCGGCGGTGTCGCTACCTCGGGCCTTGAAATGAGCCAGAACTCACTCCGTCTGTCATGGACACGCGAAGAAGTGGATGCCCGCCTGCACCAGATCATGATCAACATCCATGAAACTGCACGTAAATACGGCACTCAGAAAGACGGCTTTATCAATTATGTGAATGGTGCCAACATCGGTGGATTTGTGAAAGTTGCCGATGCCATGCTCGCACAGGGACTTGTGTAATAATTATGTTGGTTTTTTAAATTGTAAGGCTGCCCTATCATCGCGGGGCAGCCTTCTTTTATGATCGGTCCTTTAGCTTCATTCTATGTAAAGCTGAATACTGAAAACTGGGAACCTGCGCTCGTTTATGGCATTTATTAATTTGCTTTTTCTGCGATCACCAGCATTTCGTAATCCTCTGTTGTCAGTGTGTCCTGCCTGCTGAAGGCTCCCAGCCTGGCTCCGTGTATGGCAATTTTCGTAAACCCGAGCGACGACAGCAGCCAATGGATTTCAGAAGGAACATAATAACGTTCGTTGCATTTAAGCGTCATGACTTTTCCGTCATCGTCTGTGATTTCGTAGTCTGAATGATCGCGGAACGTCATCAGGTCGAAGCTGTTGTTGTGGTTCTTCCCTGCCGAATCAGCGCTGTTGATGAAATCCTTTACCGAGTGAAAAAGCGGGAACAGTCCGTTGAGCGTTGTGAAAATGATTTTGCCACCGGGCTTCAGTGCACGGTGGATGCTTTTCAAAATACTGAAATTCATTTCGTCATTCTCCATCAGCGGAAAAGAGCCTTCGCACATCATGATGGCACAATCGAACTGTCTGCGGTAGCGGAAACTTCGGGCATCACGAATCGAAAAATCAATCTGAACGCCTCTTACAGCGGCATTATTTCTGGCCTTTCTGATCATAGTCGGCGAAAGGTCGAAAGCCGTCATACTATATCCGCGTGCCGCCAGTTCCACCGAATGACGACCTGTACCGCAACCAACATCCAATATGGTTTTTGACTTGTCGAAGTTGATTTCCTGTTCAATAAAATCTACCTCGCCCATTGTGCCCTGCACGAAACTTTCCCTTTCGTAATTTCCGGCAAAATTTTCAAATAACTGCTGATACCACTGTTTCATAATCGTTTTTTAGTTTTAATCTGGCACATCGATATCGGTGCACCTTTATGGTTTGTAAAAACTTTGCAGCCACAAAATTAACAGTTTAATCCAATGCCCTGATGACATCAACATAAGTTCAATAATTAATTTATTCGAGTTGCATCAGGCGTATCCGTCATCGCCTAATACTGAGAAGTACGGCATTTCCCGGCAAAAAAATATTCATGTATATTTGTCCAATCCGTCAGGAATCATTTTCCTGTGCGACCAATTTACTAAACAACTAACTACATAATAATGCTTTATGAAACTTTATCCAATTGAAACCGGCAACCTTAAACTCGATGGTGGTGCTATGTTTGGCGTGGTGCCCAAGGTATTATGGCAGAAGGTGTATCCATGCGACGAAAACAATCTGTGCAATTGGGCCATGCGCTGCCTTCTGGTTGTTGATGGCGATCGCAAAATATTGATTGACAACGGAATTGGCAGCAAACAAGACGAAAAATGGCTGAGTCATTATTACCTCAACGGAGAAGAAACGCTTGAAACCTCTTTGGCTGCAATAGGGCTCTCACCTGCCGACATCACAGATATGATCATCACACACATGCATTTTGACCATTGTGGCGGCAGTGTAAACTGGAATGCTGACAAAACAGGATACGAACTGGCCTTCCCCAATGCAACCTACTGGACCAGCAGAAGGCAGTTTGAATGGGCCACCAACCCCAACCGTCGCGAAGAAGCCAGCTACCTTAAGGAAAACATCATGCCCATTCACGAAAGCGGCCGTCTCAGGCTGGTTGATGAAGAGGGCGAATATATCCCAAACATCATCTTTAAACTATACGACGGCCACACCGAAGGGCAGGTTATTCCGCATATTAACTACAACGGCCGCACAGTAGTTTTTATGGCCGACCTGATGCCATCAGCTGCACACATCCCCATGCCGTGGATTATGGCCTACGACACCCGACCGCTGGTAACCTTGCAGGACCGCGAGCGTTTCTATGCCGAAGCTCTGGCCAACGACTATATCCTTTTTCTGGAGCATGACCTATACAACGAAGCCTGTACGCTTCAGGACACCCCAAAAGGCGCTCGGGTGGCAAAGAAGGGAAAATTACCGGAATTTATTCAATGACGCCGGCAATATGATTTTATTTGCTACATTTGGCAGATGAACCAAATAAACCAAACGCAAATTATGGAATATCAGATACTCAAACATGAAATCAACGATGGCATCGCAGTGGTGACCATTAATCGTCCACAGGCACTCAATGCCTTGAACACGCTTTTTTTCCATGAGATGGATCACCTTACAGCCGAACTTCAGGCCTCCGGTAAAGTGCGGGTGATGGTGCTCACCGGTGAGGGAAAAGCATTTGTGGCCGGAGCCGACATCGCTGAGATGGTCCATAAGGATTCTGCTGAAGGTAGTGCGTTCAGCAGGCTTGGACAAAACACCTTCCGAAACCTCGAAAGATTGTCGTTTCCTGTAATTGCCGCAATCAACGGTTTTGCTCTGGGCGGCGGTCTCGAACTGGCTATGGCCTGCGATTTTCGTATTGCCTCAGCCAAGGCAAAATTCGGGCAGCCCGAAGTGAATTTAGGCCTTATTCCCGGTTATGCAGGCACACAAAGACTTTCGCGGCTCACAGGCCTTGGCAACGCCCTCTTTCTGCTGCTCACTGCCGAAATGATCGGAGCCGAAGATGCCCTCAGAATTGGTCTGGTGCAAAAAGTTACCGAGCCTGAACAACTTATGGAAGAAACACTGCGCCTGGCTAAACTTATTGCCTCCAAAGGACCGAAAGCAGTGCAAAAGGTGAAGCAGGTGACCCGAAGGGGCTTTGCTATGGACTTTGACGAAGGCAGCGAACTCGAAGCCGATGAGTTCGGATCGTTGTTCGGACCCGGAGCCGAAGGTGAAGAAGGCATGAAAGCATTCCTCGAAAAAAGACAGCCAAACTGGTAAACAATCAATATCCCAAATACATCAACAGCATGAATTACGACGAAAGACTTCAACATGTGTCGGTGATGGGCGCCGCCGGAAAAATGGGCAGCGGCATCCTGCTGCTTACTGCCGTGGAAATGGCCGACCTCAGCCTGAAACCCGAAAACAAAGGCAAATCATTTGTGCTCAATGCCATCGACCTCTCCGATGAAGGACTGGCAGGGCTTATGGATTACATGAGGGCACAGGTACTCAAGATAGCCGAAAAGAAAACCGTATGGCTCCGCAGCGTTTATGCCGGCCGCGAAGACCTGATCGAAAACTACGACATCATTGAACAGTATATCAATGATGTGATGCGCATTGTGCGGCCAACAACAGCAATGGAGGTTGCATATCGCTCTACACTTGTCTTTGAAGCCGTAAGCGAAAACAAAGATTTAAAAGTCAAGCTTCTGAAACAGATTGACCAAAACAATCCGCACAAAACATGGTTTTTCACCAACACCTCTTCCGTGCCGATTCATATCATTGAAAATGAGGCTGGTGTACAGGGAAGAGTACTCGGTTTTCATTTCTACAACCCACCGGCTGTGCAAAAACTTGTTGAACTTATTGTTACACCAAACACCACGGCCGAAGCCCGTCAGTTCGCCCTTGATTATGCCAAAGCAATGGGAAAAGTGGTTGTTCCAAGCAATGACTTTGCCGGATTCATCGGCAACGGCCATTTCATGCGCGATGCCCTGCATGGTATCAACGAAGCGCTTGAACTGGCCAAAAACCGCCCGCTGCCCGAAGCCATCTACATGATCAACAAGGTAAGCCAGGATTTTCTGGTGAGGCCAATGGGCATTTTCCAGCTTATTGATTATGTGGGTGTTGATGTTGTACAGTTTATCATGAAAGTGATGAATCCGCACCTTCAAAACGAAGACCTGCACAGTGATTTGCTCGACAAGATGATGGAGCTTGGGGTGAAAGGCGGACAACATTCGAGTGGTGCACAGAAGGACGGATTCCTGAAATATGAGAAAGGCGCTGTGGTCGCAGTGTTTGACCCAACAAAACAAACCTATGTCAACATCACTGATTTTCAGGCAGGATGTGATGAATACCTCGGCAAACTGCCTGAAGCTTTCGTTCCATGGAAAAACGCCGTAAAAATCAAGGATAAGGATGCCCATTTCGGTCCTTATTTTGCCGCCATGAAGACAATGAACACCCCCGGTGCAGCCATTGCCCTGCGCTACGGCCGTAATTCGGATGCTATCGGGCGGAAATTAGTGGCCGACAAGGTTGCCCATAACGAACAGGATGTGAATACGGTGATGCTAACCGGATTCTTCCATGCCTATGGCCCGATCAACACCTACTTCAATTAACAACACGGTATCAACAGCAAAAACCAGAAGATCATGAGAAGAAAAGTATATATGACGGCAGGGTTCAACACCATTTCGATGGGTACCGGCCGCAAGGAGTTTAACCCAAAGAAAAGCCGTCCGGGCCTGGAGCATTACATTAAAGAAGCTGGTCAGGGCGTTGTGTCACAGATTGGCGGTGCTGCACATATTGACGAAACCGTGGTAGGCAATTTCATGGCTGCCCGTTTCAACAAACAGGCGCACCTGGGAGGTTTTGCCGGTTTGATCGCCCATGAGTTGGAGTTCAAACCTTCGCTGAGTGTTGAGGGTGCCTGCGGATCAGGCGGTTTGTCGCTGATCAGTGGCATAAGGTCGGTGCTGGCCGAAACAGCTGAGGTCGTCCTTTCACTGGGTGTTGAAGTGCAAAACACTGTTAAAGCCATTTATGGTGCCGATATTCTGGCCGGTGCAGGCTGGTTTGCCAACCGCAAAAAAGGACATGCCTATTTCTTCCCCGGACAGTTTTCCGACAGAGCCGGAGTGTACTACGAAAAATACGGCTTCGACTATGCCCGCAAAGGGATGTGCCGATGGTTTGTAAACGCTATGGAAAATGCCCGCCTCGACCCAACGGCACAGGAATACCACAATACGGTTGAAGACCTCGAAGGACTATACAACAAAATGAAACCCAACGGCGCATCTTTTGTGGATCACCTCAATGTGCTCGACTGCTCCAAGGTTTCCGACGGAGCATCAGGTATCGCCATTGTCAGCGAAGAAGGACTGAAACGCATTGGAATCAGTAAGGCAGATGCCGTTGAAATTGTCGGATTTGCCCAACTCACACGTAACATCACACTCGATCCTCCTAACCCGGTTGAGGTCACCACAATCAAAATGGCAGCCGCCGCAGCACTGCGCAATGCAGGTATTTCCATTGATCAGGTAGGAACTATAGAAACACACGACTGTTTCAGCATTGCAGGTCTGCTTGCTGTTGAAGCCCTCGGACTGGCCGAAGCAGGAAAAGGAGCTGAATTTGTAGCAGCCGGACACACCTCCCGCAATGGATCCATTCCGATGAATACCACAGGAGGACTTATTGGATGGGGACACCCGACAGGTGGAACAGGTGTGCATCAGGCCGTAACCATCTGGCAACAACTTACCGGAAAAGCTGGAAATGCTCAAATAATGCTGAATCCTCAGAAACCTTATGGTCTGAGCATCAACATGGGCGGTGATGATGTTACTGTGGTGGCTATAGTGTATAAAAGAGGCTGATAAACAATATTGACAAAAACAGTTTCTGGTTGTTGACCGGCTTCATTGGATAATGCTGCCAAAAGTTTGTAACAACCATAAACAATAACACCAGCTATATGAAAAAATTCGCAGTAGTACTGGCCGGTTGCGGTGTTTATGACGGAGCCGAAATTCACGAGGCTACCCTTGCTTTGCTGGCCATTCATCAGGCAGGCGCAACATATGAATGTTTTGCACCCGACAAGGAACAGCATCATGTGATCAACCACCTCACCGGGGAAGTGATGCAAGAAAAAAGGAATGTTCTCGTGGAATCGGCCCGCATTGCCCGGGGCAATATCAAAGCACTCAACGAGTATAACGCCGCAAATTTTGATGCCCTGCTTTTTCCCGGAGGCTTTGGAGCAGCCAAAAACCTCTCCTCAGTTGCTTTTGACGGCGCATCTGCCACTGTGGATCAGGAAGTAGAGCGCGCCATCCGCGACACGCATGCAGCCGGAAAACCAATTGGAGCCATGTGCATTGCTCCCACTTTTCTGGTAAAAGTGTTGGGTGATATTATGGTCACCATTGGCAATGACGAAGGCACTATAGGTGCAATTGAGACAATGGGTGGCCAGCATGTGGAAACCGGACACGGCGATGTGGTTTATGATGCCGAAAACAATATTTTCAGCACACCCTGTTATATGCTGGATGCCACCATCGGCGAAATCATGGAAGGAGCTGAAAATTTGGTGAATGCCATGATGGGCGACCTCAACGATGAAGGAGAAGAATAGGATTTGCAACCTTTTTGGCATCAGATATCCTGTCGTACAGGCCGGTATGATCTGGTGCAGCGGATGGAAGCTGGCTTCTGCTGTCAGTAATGCTGGCGGACTCGGTTTGCTTGGAGCCGGTTCGATGTATCCAGAAGTACTTCTGGAACATATCCTTAAGTGCAAATCAGCGACACACAAACCCTTTGGGGTTAATGTTCCTTTGCTGTATCCGCAATCCGATGAACTGATGGAGATCATCCTGCGCGAAGGTGTGCCCATTGTGTTCACCTCGGCAGGCCATCCCGGAAAATATACTTCCATGCTCAAAGCAGCAGGAGTGACCGTAGTTCATGTGGTTGCCAACCAAAAATTCGCTCAGAAAGCCATTGATTCAGGAGTAGATGCTCTGGTAGCCGAAGGCTTTGAAGCCGGAGGACATAACGGACTGGAAGAAACCACCACCATGACACTGATTCCCATGATCAGAGCGATGTCACAAATTCCGCTGATTGCTGCAGGAGGTATTGCCACAGGAAGACAAATGCTCGCTGCTTTTGCACTTGGAGCCGATGGCGTTCAGGTGGGCAGCAGGTTTGCAGCCTCTGAGGAATCATCGGCTCATCCTGCATTCAAACAAAAAATTGTGGAAGCAGGTGATGGTTCCACAGCACTGACGATGAAACAACTGGTACCGGTACGGCTGCTTAAAAATCCTTTCTTTGAACAGGTTAAAGAAGCCGAACTCAGGGGAGCCGGAAAGGAAGAACTGAAAGAATTGCTGGGACGGGGACGTGCAAAAAAAGGCATGTTCGAAGGGGATATGATTGAAGGAGAACTTGAGATCGGGCAGGTAGCTACACTGATACATTCGGTGAAACCGGCAGCTGAAATCCTGCATGAGATGATCAGCGATTACACAGAAGCTAAGGAAGATGTTATCAAAACAACGTTTTAATGCCATTTAAAAGACATTTAAATATTGCTAATAATTTGATTATTAATTTTTGTCGAATATCCTTACAAACCAAATTATTATGAATTTTGAACTGACCGAAGAACAAATCATGATCCAGCAGGCGGCCAGAGACTATGCCCAGCGCGAGCTGATCAAGGACGTAATTGAAAGGGATACAAAAGCTGAATATCCCACGCATCACATTCAGGCGCTCTCTTCACTGGGCTTTATGGGTATGATGGTTGACCCGATATATGACGGCGGCGGCATGGACACCGTTTCCTATGTGCTTGCCATGGAGGAGTTGAGCAAAGTGGATGCATCGGTGAGCGTGATCGTTTCGGTCAATAATTCTCTGGTATGTTACGGACTCCAGAAATATGGCAACGAAGAACAAAAGCAAAAATATCTGAAACCTCTGGCCCGAGGCGAAAAAATTGGTGCATTCCTGCTTTCGGAGCCCGAAGCCGGTTCGGATGCCACGAGCCAGAAAACCCTGGCCGAAGACAAAGGGGACTATTATCTGGTAAACGGAACGAAAAACTGGATCACCAATGCACATTCCGGCTCAGTATATCTGCTCATTGCTCAAACCCACCCCGAAAAAAAACACAAAGGCATCAATGTGTTGATAGTGGACAAGGACACCCCGGGAATCAGTCTCGGACCACATGAAGACAAGATGGGAATGCGCAGCAGCGACACCCATTCGGTGATGTTCACTGATGTGAAGGTTCCAAAAGCAAACCGTATAGGCGAAGATGGCTTTGGGTTCAAATTTGCCATGCAGGTGCTCGAAGCCGGTCGTATTGGCATTGCCTCTCAGGCACTTGGGCTGGCTTCAGGAGCCATGGAAAGGGCTGTTGCCTATGCAAAGGAAAGAAAGGCGTTTGGAAAGTTTCTGTTCGAACATCAGGCAATTTCCTTCAAGTTGGCCGAAATGGCCGTGAAGGTGGAAAACGCACGTAACCTCTGCCTGAAAGCCGCCTGGCTGAAAGACAACGGCAAACCCTATGGCGTTGCCAGCGCCATGGCCAAACAATACGCTGCCGATACAGCCATGGAAGTAACTACCGAAGCCGTTCAGATCCACGGAGGGTATGGATATGTTAAGGAATACCATGTGGAACGCTTGATGCGCGAAGCCAAGCTGACACAAATTTATGAAGGAACTTCTGAAATTCAGAAAATTGTGATTTCCAGAGACCTGCTTAAATGAGTTGAGGGTTGCGAATCACGAGTTTCGGCTTAAGAGTTTATTTGATTACCAATCTTAAATGATTTGCGGTAATGCACCACACCGTATTAATTATGCCTTATGCCTTATCCATACGTAGTTTTGCGCAAGGATGCGATGAGTTTGCATTGATAAACAAGCATTATGGACATGACAGGAAAAGATTTTCCTCTGACTCTCAAACCTTCTAACCTCCAAACTTCCATACCTTCTAACCTCCAAACTGACTCTTTTAGGATCAAAATTTAGTTCTTATCTTTGCTCCATTCAAAATGCATTAAACCTCACTTTATGAAAATACTTGTTTTAATTGGTAATGTGCCCGACACCACTACCAAGATCAAGTTCAATGCTGACAAAACAGCTTTTGATGCAAACGGTGTGCAGTGGATCATCAATCCCTGGGATGAGCTAGCGTTAACACGTGCCATGGAATTGAAAGAAGCTCCGGGAAGCACGGTCGAAACTATTGTCGTTGCCAATGTTGGCCGGTCCGAAACAGAGGGTACCCTGCGCAAAGCACTAGCCATCGGTGCCGATAAAGCCATTCGTGTGGATGCAGACCCGCTTGATGCAGCATATGTGGCAACACAACTGGCCCGGTTTGCCGGAGAATTCGATCTGGTGTTTGCCGGAATCGAAGCTTCTGATTATAACGGCAATGCTGTAGGCGGTATGTTGGCCGAGATGCTTGGCATCAACTCTGTTTCTGCTGTTTCAGGCTTAAACATCGAAGGCAGTCAGGTGCTCGTTAACCGCGAAATTGATGGTGGCTCGCAAACATTGGGCGTTTCATTGCCTTTGCTGGCAATCGTTCAGAAAGGAATTGCCAAAGAACCCCGTATCCCGGCCATGAGGGGCATTATGATGGCCAGAACCAAGCCGTTGGAAGTACTTCAGCCGGTTGATGCACAGCCGCTCACGGCAATCCGTACATTCGAAATGCCTCAGCCTAAGGCCGCTTGCCGCAAGATTGGCGAAGATCAGGCTAAAGAGCTCATTTATCTGCTCAGGGACGAGGCCAAGGTGCTTTAGTATCATTTCATGTTGCACAATATTAACACGGAAAAAATATGTCAGTATTAGTATATATTGAAAACTGGGACGGCAAATTCAAAAAAATCAGTTTCGAACTGGCTTCTTATGCCTCCTCCCTTGCAGCAAGCCTCAATGTGCCGGCAGTTGCACTTTCACTCGGAAAGGTGGATAACAGCGAACTATCAAAGTTATCCGTTTACGGCATTTCTCGTATCCTGAACAATCCCGATGAGCGTTTTAATGCATTGGACAATCAGGCTATTGCGAAAGCAGTGGCGCAAGCTGCCCAAACAACCGGAGCCACCTGCGTCGTGTTGGCCCACAACAATCTCGGCAAAGCCATTGCTCCCCGGCTTGCGGTGAAACTCAAAGCCGGATTGGTTAGTGCAGTTAACGGGCTACCTGTCAGCACTGAACCCTTTGTGGTTAAAAAAATGCTGTTTACAGGTAAAGCATTCGGGCATATTGAAATGTTATCAGCTGTTAAAGTTCTTACACTTTCCTCAAATTCCTTTGGCCTTGCCGAAAAACAGGTTACTGCTTCAGTTGAATTCTTCGACCCCGAAATGGTGGATGCTGATTTTCATATCCAAATTAAACAGACCAATAAGGTCACCGGAAAGGTACTGCTCAGCGATGCCGACATTGTTGTCAGTGGCGGAAGGGGAATGAAAGCAGCCGAAAACTGGGCACCGCTCGAAGAACTGGCCGCCCTGCTCGGCGCAGGAACTGCATGCTCAAGACCGGTGTCTGACGAAGGATGGAGACCACACAGCGAACACGTGGGACAAACCGGAAAAATCATCGCCCCCAACCTCTATTTTGCCTTCGGAATTTCAGGTGCAATTCAGCATTTGGGTGGAGTAAGCTCCTCGAAAGTGATTGTCGCAGTGAATAAAGACCCCGACGCTCCCATTTTTGAAGCAGCCGACTACGGTATCGTAGGCGATGTGGCAAAAGTGCTCCCACAGTTTATCGAAGCTGTCAAAGAAATCAAATCTTAAACTATCAGTCGCTGATGGATGTGAAAACCGGATCTTTAATTCCGGTTTTTTTTATCACTTTTTTCTCAGATCAAAAAATCAGGTGTGCTTCAATGGCCACTGTCAGCAGAAATAGGGTAAACAACGTAGATAATTAAGTTGATTACCACAACTGCAAGCGATGTCTGCCAATCTAATTTTGTACCGCTAACCCAATTGAAAAACCTCAAAAAATTAACCCATGAAAATGTCCATTATTTCAAGATTAAAAAAAGCAGCACAACAAAGTATGATTGTCCTGTTTGCATTGAGTCTCACCCTCACCTCATGTCAGAAAGATGACGACGACAACAATAACAACAATAACAACAGCGAACCATCCTCATCTTTGCAGTTTGGTGATGGCACCCTTGTTGCTGTAAGGTCCGAAACAGTGCAGTCAACGCCCTTTGGTGATGTTACTATTACACTGGGAACCGGTGTAGCCGTGTTTGCAGCAGGCAGCAACTACACATCATTTGCTGATGCCGGAGTTGTGAGCCTCAACAGCGAATCACTTCAAAAACAAAGTAATAATTCCTATGTATTCACTCCCGGTGTTGCTAATCCAACGGGCATTGATTTCAGTGGTGGTGTCAACTGGTCGGTTGCAGGTAACAGCACAACCGGTGTTCCTGCTTTTACACACACCGTTAGCCATGGTTTCCCCAATGCAGGCAACATCACCAGTGGTAATGAAGTTTCCAAAAGTGCCGGATTTACAGTAACAATAACCAACATATCCAACGCTGACTCGGTGTATTTCATGATCAATGACAAACTGAAGGCATTTGCCGGAAACGCAACTACCGCTACATTCAGCGCAGCCGACCTTAGTGGATTATCCAAAGGACAGGGCATCGTTACCGTTGCTCCCTGGAAGTTTTCCACAGCTCAATATGGCGGCAAAAACTTCTATTTCGTGACCGAAACAGTGAAGCAAAAAAGCGTTACTATAGTTGATTAACGCCTCTTTGAGACCATTCCTCCAGAGTTATTAATCTGTTTCAAAAAACATTTAATCTATCCGGCAACCCGTGAGCTACTGGCACGCGGGTTGTTGTATTTTTGTCCGGCGGCAGGTTAAGGATAACCAAAAAATGCCGTTTGACGGAGATGATAAAATGCAATATGACGAAAAATTTGTTCCGCCTGCTTGCCCCTTTACTTTTTCTAAATCAGGCCGTTGTTGCGCAAAGTGGCTGGGAAGATACCGACAGGCGAATCATGGCGCTGTCCTCAGACAGGATAGAATCCATAGGTGAACTTGGCTGGCTGATCAACCAGAATTTTTCCGACGACACACAAAAAGTCAGGGCAATGTATGTCTGGCTGGCGCACAACATACGCTACGATACACGTGAAATGGACGAACTCATCAGAGAAGAAACCGATGCAGAAATCACTGTTCGCACTTTTGAAAAGCGCCGAGGTATTTGCGAAGGCTATGCCGGAATCATGGATTCGTTATGCGAAATAGCCGGAATTACTTCTTACATGGTGAGTGGCTACACCCGTCAAGAAGATCAGGTTGATCCGCTTCCCCATGCCTGGATAGCCGCAAAAATAAATGATTACTGGTATATGTTCGACCCGACATGGGGCGCCGGCAGTGTGGTCAACAACAGATTCCAAAAGGAGTTTGACGAACGGTATTTTATGGTTCCACCTTCGACAATGATCCGCACCCATATGCCCTATGATCCCATCTGGCAGTTTCTGAAATTTCCGGTAAATCACAAGGATTTCCGTTTGGGTCAAACAAACACAGCAACAATAAAAACGATGTTTGCTTATGAAGATTCCATCAGGTACCATCTTTCACTTTCACGACCTGAACGATTGGCTCAGGAATTAAGAAGAATTGATGCTGCAGGCGAAGATGAAGCACTGGAAATCAGAAAAGAATACCTGAATCAGGCACTGGCAGTTGAGACTTTAAACGCTGGAATCAGGCGGTTCAACGAGGCAACGGCAATGTATAACCGGGGGGCTGAGCGTTACAACGACTATGCTTCCCTCCGGAATAAGTACCCAAACTATAAACCATTTATTGACGTTCTTGAAAAAACACTTTCTGAGGCAGCTGAGTCTTTTATATCTGTTAATGACATACTTGATGAAGCACAGTTTACGCACCCTGACCTGAAACGAAACGCCTCCGTGCTGAAGCGCAATGCTGCAAACATGCTTCGAACCATCGAACAGGAACGGAAAAAACTTTAGGTGCCTTTCTTGCTTCGGATATCCCTGATTTGTTTTCCAATCGTGATGGACTGTTCGTCGATTATCAGTGCCTGAGCCATCAGGCTGTGAATGGTTTCGTAAGGTATATTGGCGGCATCACTGATAACAATACCTTTTACCATTTTACGTCCGCGAGATTCCAAAAGACCACTTTCATCTGCCAACTCCCTTCCACGAAGAAAAACCAGTTCAACGGCACCCTTTTTCAACGGATTCAGGTAACATATCCAACTTTTGCAGTCATAAAAAGGAATCCTGAACCGTATTTTGCAATGAATCCCTGGATAAGAAAGTAAAAGATGATTGAGGCGTTCGAGAATTTCACGCGCATGATCGGGTATTCCCGAAACGAAGTCATCAAACTGCGGATTATAAAGGGACTTCATCGAGAATCAGCTGTTTGATTTGATCAGTGTATTTGGCAAGACTTGCCGCCGGAGGGAGTTTGTCGGTATTGGTCTGGAAAGCAACGGCCAGTTTGTGTTGCGGATAATAACGGACGATGGACCGGAACCCAGGAAAAAAACCAGTATGACCATAGGAAACCTCTGCGGTACCCGGCTTCCAGATGATGCAGCCCATACCATAAGAGGCATCATCACTGATTCCGGTTTCAAAAGGCACAGGGCTGGTCATCAGGTTCAAAGCACTGTCAGATAAGTACATGCCACTATAAAGAATTTGTGCCCAGCGACATAAATCGGATGGGGTGTTGGCCATGCCTCCGCCGGTCCATTCCATCTGAGGGTTGAAACAAAGCTTTTGGTTGTCAGCCACTTTCATTGGTAGTTGAAACTGTTCTGTAAAGGCTGTATAGGCCGAACATAGTCCGGCAATTTCCTGACGATCTGATGGTTTTGTCATATATAGCTTCATGGGCAAAAGAATACTGTCAGTTGCAAGTGCGTAATAATCCATTCCTGAAACCTTTTCAAGAAGTGCACCCAGCAGGATGTAGTTTGCATCGGAGTATGCAAAGGCTTTACCGGCATCATTAAGTGGTGAATCCTGATAAAGCAGCGCCAACCGTTCAGCCACAGTCCATTCTTTCTCAGGTCTGATACGAATGCTGTCCCAAACTGCTTTCTTAAATTCGTAGCGATCGAGGCCAGAAGTATGTTGCAGCAGATGTAAAGGAGTTATCAATGCTGCATTAGGAAGGCTGTCGTACCATTTTTCGTCATGAAGATAATCTTTCACCGGTCTGTTTAAATGGATAAGCCCAAGTTCGTAAAACCTGAGCACCAGTGACGCCACATAGGTTTTGCCAATACTGCCCGAAAGCAGCAGCATTCCGGAATCCATCGGAATTTGCATTTCCAGGTCGGCCATTCCGGATGTGATGGTTACAAGATTGAGGTCGGCAAACATGTATGCGATAGAAATACCCGGAAGGCTGTCAGTCTTTAAGATACTGTCGGCAAAATTCTGCACCTTTTGAACTGTACTTATTCTGGCAGAGTGTTGGCAGGAATAAGCAATCAACAGGAGAAGAAATGCAGCCGAACCAAGCCTGAAACTTGTAGAAATAATTCTCATAACGATTGATTTGGCAATCTGTTTATAATCCAAGCGACAAACTGACCAATTCAGCGATGTCGTAATTTTTCATGCGTTCTTCCTGATTCTTGTATTTGATGCCATCAGTCATCATCACAATGCAGAAGGGACAGGCAGTTGCAATGATATCAGCACCGGTTGCAATGGCTTCTTCAGTGCGTTCAATGAACACTTCCTTATCGCCCTTTTCAGCCTCCTTGAACATTTGCCCTCCGCCTGCACCACAGCAGAGCCCGAAACTACGGTTGCGCTTCATCTCTGTTTTCTGCGCGGGGATGGCATTGAGCACACTTCTTGGGGCTTCATACTCGCTGTTGGCCCTGCCGAGATAGCACGGATCGTGAAATACTATGGTTTTTCCTGAAAAAATTTCCGATGAAATATTGATCTTCTGCTCATTGATGAGTTTTTCAAGAAACTGCGAATGGTGCCACACCTCATAGTGGCCGCCAAGATCAGGGTATTCATTTTTCAGTGTGTTGAAGTCATGCGGACAGCAGGTAACAATTTTCTTTACTCCGTAGGCATTCAATATCTGTATGTTGGTGATAGCCTGCATCTGAAACAACATCTCATTGCCCGCCCTTCGGGCTACATCGCCGCTGTCAGACTCCTCTGTGCCGAGCACGGCATAATCGATGTTGAATCGGGTCAGAATTTTCACGAATTCGCGGGTAACTTTTTTGTATCTGTCGTCGAAAGCCCCTGCCGATCCTACCCAGAACAGCCATTCCGGCTGACGGCCTTCGGCAGCAAGATTTGCCATTATTGGCACTTCTATTTTTATTCTGTTCTCTGTCATTGTGTTTTCTTTAGTCGTTTATTGGCATTTTCCAATTAACTCTATCTGATTGATTTACATTTTAATAGATTAATTAGAGATGATCATTCAAATAAAGTTCATTAGCCCAGTTCAACCTGTCCTGTGGCGAAAATTGCCATGGAGCGCCATTGTTTTCGATGTTCGTAAACGCAGTATTCAGTCCGGCAGGAGCAGCTGACTTTTCAAGTACCAGATAGCGGCGCAAATCAAGTATGATGGCAGGCTGATTGATGTTGACCGGACATTCCTGTGCACAGGCGTTGCACATGGTACATGCCCAAAGTTCTTCTTCAGTTATGTAATTGTAAAGCAATGATTTGCCATCAGAATAATTACTCCCCTCGCGAATCATTCCCGGTCCTTTTTCTTTCATCCGGGCACGGACATCCATCATGATTTTGCGGGGCGAAAGCAGCTTGCCGGTTATGTTGGCCGGACAAACGGCAGTACACCTGCCACATTCGGTGCATGAAAGAGCATTCATATAATTTACCCAACTCACATCCTCAACATCAGACACGCCAAATTTTGCCGGAGCCGCATCGGAAGGCGCAAAGGCAGCAGCCGGATCAAGCATCAATTTCACCTCTTTGGTGATGCTTTCCATATTTTCAGCATATCCTAAGGGACTGATTCTGCTGACAAACACATTGGGAACCGACATAAAAACATGGAAATGCTTTGAATAAGGCAAAACATTGGCAAAGGCAAAAACCAGCAGAATATGAAACCACCAGTTGAACTCATGCCAAAACCAAACTGTTTGTTCCGACAGCTCAGGCATAAGGGAGGCAATCCATGCACTCACCGGGTAAACACCTGCCTGTCCGGCTCCAATCTGCTGGGTATGTATCACATAAAACACATTCATTCCGAGCAGGGTAATCATCAGGATTAAAATGAAGCTGAGGGCCATATTGGCATCGGCCTTGGAAACCGGTTTCATCTCCGTGCCATAGAAACGCTTTACTTTTAAAAATAGCCTCCTAAAAAGGAAAACAAGAATCGCAATAGTGATGATGGCCGCAAAAATATCACCCGAAGCCATTAAAAAATCATAAACCGGGCCAAGTACCCGAAAAGAGCGCTCCACTCCGGCAAGGCCATCAACAACCATCTCTATACTACCCAGCAAAATCACCAGAAAACCCCAGAAAACCAAAGCATGCAGCAATCCCATCACCGGATGTCTGAAGATTTTGGTTTGGGCAATTGCCACCTGTAAAGTGACCATTATCCGGCGGGGAATATTGTGCAGAGGCACCTTTTTCGTAAATCTGAAATAATAAAAGATACGGCGCATGGTGTACCCAAAAATGAGGAGTGTGATGAGCAGCGCCAGAGCAAAGAATATTTGTTTGATAATCATGTTAGTTATTATTGGTTATCAGGTGCAGTTTCACAGATTGTGGTTTACAAATGTACAACCTACTTTTAAATAGTAGTTGTATAAGCCTGGCATGATTATCCGGATTCTTTGATTTTAAAACTCATCGTTGAAGCAATACAATCAGAAGTGAGTTTCTGACGGACTCGTTCAGGGGGCGGGGGCTGGGAGGAATACCGAATCTTTTTTGAATTTTCATTAGCCACCGCTCACCCCCAACCCCCTGGAGGGGGAGACCATCCCAAAGCTTCTACAAAGGCGGCTCTCTTTAAAGTTGTAAAAAAACTAATCCTTGGAGGAGACCCCATTAGGGGGAAGGGGGCTGGGAGGATAAAAACAACTAATTGCCTCACAGCACATTCTACTTTATAAGCTAATATATATCTCTGGGATGTAATAAACTCTAAGATTTCGTTCTCCATATTTAATCCAAAATATTATATGAATTCCACAATTTCTATCCAATGTCATATTCTCTGTTAACTAATGAACAGCAAATTAAGCACTTCACAATGCACCAAACTTTACCGGAATCTTCTATCTTTGTAAATTGTACCTAAAACCAGCATGAACACATGATTAGTCCTGTTGAAACCTATAAGCTGAAAAACCATGTCAGGATCGTTACGGCCGCCTCTTTGTTCGACGGTCACGATGCGGCCATCAACGTAATGCGACGCATCATTCAGTCCAGTGGGGCCGAAGTGATTCACCTGGGGCACAACCGCTCGGTGGGGGAAATTGTGCGCACTGCCATTCAGGAGGACGTGCAGGCCATTGCCATAACCTCGTATCAGGGCGGCCATCAGGAATACTTCAAATACATGTACGACCTGCTTCAGCAGGCAGGCTGCGGACACATCCGCATCTTCGGCGGAGGCGGAGGGGTAATACTACCTGATGAAGCCGAAGAACTCCACCGCTATGGCATTGCCCGTATCTATTCGCCCGACGACGGAAGAGCTATGGGTCTGCAGGGAATGATCAATGACCTGCTGGCTCTGTCAGATTTCCCGACCGGAAACAATATCCAACCCGACCTTGATGCCATCAGGGACAAAAATCATCATGCCCTGGCAAGACTTATTTCTGCTGCCGAAAACTACCCCGAACAGGTCAGGGGTTTCATCGACAAACTGGCCGCAGAAACCATTGTCAAAGCCCCCGTGCTGGGAATTACCGGAACCGGAGGAGCAGGTAAATCAAGCATGGTGGATGAAATAGTCAGACGTTTTCTGCACGACCAGCCCGACAAAACCATTGGTATCGTTTCGGTTGACCCATCAAAACGCAAAACCGGAGGAGCACTGCTTGGCGACCGTATCAGGATGAATGCCATCGACAACCCGCGGGTGTTCATGCGTTCGCTGGCCACCCGTCAATCGAACTTAGCTATGTCGAAATACGTCAAAGATGCCGAAATCATCCTGCAGGCTGCCGGATTCGACCTGGTCATTCTCGAAACTTCAGGCATCGGCCAAAGCGACACAGAAATCATCGACCACAGCGATGTGTCGCTCTACATCATGACCCCCGAATACGGCGCTGCCACCCAGCTTGAGAAAATCGACATGCTCGACTTCGCCGACCTCATCGCACTGAACAAATTCGACAAAAGAGGTGCTATGGACGCCTTGCGCGATGTACGAAAACAATATCAGCGCAACCACAAACTGTTTGACAAACAGGTGGACGAGATGCCCGTTTACGGAACTATTGCCTCTCAGTTCAACGACCCGGGTGTGAACCAACTTTACATGGGTATCCTCGCCAAACTTGCCGACAAAACAGGTCATAAGTTTGTCACTTCCATGGAGCAGGCCGAAGAAATGTCGGAAAAGATCTTTATCATCCCGCCCAAAAGGGTGCGTTACCTTTCGGAAATATCTGAAACAGTGCGGCACTATAACTCCTGGGCAATGGAGCAGAGTCGCGTTGCCCACAGGATGCAGAGCCTGCGCGAAAGCCTTTCGATACTCGAGGCTTCTTCTCTATCAAGCGATACCGGTGCTCTAAAGGAACTGGTTAAAAACGAACAGCAGCAACTCGACCCTCAGACTCTGAAAATCATTGATGGCTGGTATGCCAAAAAGAAAAACTATCAGGACGAGTTTTATGTGTTCAAAGTGCGGGATAAGGAAATAAAAGTGACAACGCATACCAAAAGCCTGTCGCAGCTGAATATCCCGAAAGTTTCCCTGCCTCCTTTCAGGTCATGGGGTGAAATCGTCCGCTGGTCGCTCAAAGAAAATGTTCCGGGTGAATTTCCCTTTGCTTCGGGTGTTTTCCCCTTCAAACGCGAAGAAGAAGACCCAACACGAATGTTTGCCGGTGAGGGCGGCCCCGAACGCACCAACCGCAGATTCCACTACGTCTCACTCGGCATGCCGGCACGCAGGCTCTCTACTGCTTTTGACTCAGTGACCCTCTATGGTGAAGACCCCGACCGCAGACCTGATATATACGGTAAAATCGGTAATGCCGGCGTATCCATCGCCTGCCTCGACGATGCCAAAAAACTATATTCGGGCTTCAATCTGGCCGACCCGAAAACCAGTGTCAGCATGACCATCAACGGCCCTGCCCCTACCTTAGTGGCCTATTTCCTCAATGCAGCCATCGACCAGCAATGCGAGTTATACATCAGGCAAAATGGTCTGGAACATGAAGTTAATGCACTCATCGATGCCATCTATGCCGAAAAAGGAAGCAAACGTCCCTCTTATCAGGGAAAACTTCCTGAAGGAAACGATGGACTGGGTCTCTTTCTGCTCGGAGTAACCGGCGATATGGTGCTTCCTGCAGAAGTGTACAACCGCATCAAAACCGATACCATCTGCCGCGTCCGGGGAACCGTTCAGGCCGATATCCTTAAGGAGGATCAGGCACAAAACACCTGTATCTTCTCCACCGACTTCTCACTGAAACTGATGGGCGATGTGCAGGAATATTTCATCAAAAACAGCGTTCAGAATTTCTATTCTGTATCCATTTCAGGCTACCACATCGCCGAAGCTGGCGCCAACCCAATCACGCAACTGGCATTCACTCTGGCCAACGGATTTACCTACGTGGAATACTACCTGTCGCGCGGGATGGACATCAACGATTTCGCGCCTAACCTGTCGTTTTTCTTTTCCAACGGCATTGACCCTGAGTTTGCGGTCATCGGCAGGGTAGCCAGACTGATCTGGGCCAAAGCGATGAAAAACAAATATGGAGCCAATGAAAGGGCACAAAAACTCAAATACCACATCCAGACTTCGGGCCGTTCGCTGCATGCACAAGAGATAGACTTCAACGATATCCGCACCACTCTGCAGGCACTGTATGCTATATATGACAATTGCAACTCACTGCATACCAATGCCTACGACGAAGCTATCACCACACCCACCGAGGAATCGGTACGTCGTGCCATGGCTATTCAGATGATCATCAACCACGAACTGGGACTGGCTAAAAACCAAAACCCATTACAAGGTTCGTTCATCATCGAAGAGCTTACCGATCTGGTAGAAGAAGCTGTTTTGACCGAATTCGACCGCATCACCGAACGCGGAGGCGTGTTGGGTGCCATGGAGACCATGTACCAGCGCGGAAAAATCCAGGAAGAATCACTCTTCTACGAAAACCTGAAACATTCAGGCGAACTGCCCATCATGGGCGTGAACACCTTCCTGTCGAGCAAGGGCTCCCCTACAGTAATTCCGGGAGAAGTGATCCGCGCAACAACCGAGGAAAAGGAGTATCAAATCTTTATGCTTGATCAGTTGCACAAGACCTGGCGCAACGAAATCTCGGCAGATATGGAACAACTGCGCAATGCCGCCGTCCACAACCACAATGTGTTTGAAACACTTATGGAAGTGGGCAAACGTGCCTCGCTCGGTCAAATTACACGAACCCTGTTTGAGGTTGGCGGACAGTACAGAAGGAATATGTAGGTTTTATTCCACCCTAACCGGCATTACCGACCCGGTACTCAAACGTTCTGAAGCATCTGCGACAGAAGTGTAATCGAAAAGATGGTCAGCACAAACCATCCTAAAACACCTTGTATAATGCTTATATACAATGGTATTACCTGCTCAGGTGTTTTACCGAATCCGAGTGAAACAAGGATGTTCGTGCTGAGCAGATAACTATTGACGAACTTAACCACCAATACGAAAAACAAATAAAAAACCAGCAGCAAGCCGATTGCCATACCCATCATCACTTTCCTGCGCGCTGGCAGTTGCTCCCAGCGTCCGTGTAAAAATTCAACCCTGTCGTAAATCCACAGCGTCAGTCTGTGTCTGAATTTCCATGCACCATATAGCGGTGTCCCCATAATCCGGATTGCAGCAGGCAGACCTTCTTTTCGATTCAGATAGGCTGCACGCATGCTTTCATAATGCTCTTTCTGCTCCTCCTGATTCCGGCAATACAGTTCTTTCAGACTTTTGTCCGACGTAAAATACTCTGTCAGGATTTCATACTGACGCTCAAAATACCGGAAATGTATGCCATCCCATTCACTGTAGGTAAGCATATACAAAAAAGCGAAAAGAAGTATGATCCATTGTATAACAAGTATGGAGCGTGCCGGATTCGTTGCATAGTCCGATAGGTATCTGGCCATTATGTTCAGGTGGTAAACGATAAAATAATTTGGCTCGCCGGTTGCTTCATATAGTTGCTTCTGCTGCCGCGTCTGCAAATCCTTGATCTCGATATAGGACGCGTTGGCCGAAATTTTATCGCCCCGTGTTTCATACATGTCGTTTATCTTTTTATAGCACGCCATCAACTCATTGAAAAACAATGTTCTTGCTACCAATTCCGAAGTCTTTGGCTGATAAGGCAGCTCTTTGTCTGTTCCTTCTGATACAAAAACACAAAGTTTTTCACCGGCCAGATTATACCAGGGCAAATTGGTGTTCTCGGCCGGAAAATCAAAATTCTGAACAGCCACAAAAGCAGCAATATCCAATGAATCAGCGAGCAGGGATTTTTCAATGGTAGCATCAGTCAGGTTCAACGTATGTGCAGTGATAAACTGCATCAGCACTTTGCCAATAACCGCACCCCTGAGGTTGATGCTGTACACATTATCAGGTAGTTTCCGGTCAAATACAATCCTGTGAAAATCCAACGATCCGAGCTGCATATTGCTGATATCAAGCTGATAATAAGTTTGCTCCTGACCAAGCGTAGTGAACCAGCCCGTATCGGCCTCAAAACGGCAGTTAATCATGCGAAATTCGTCAAGATATTGACTGATAACTAACTGGTTATTAAAAGTACACTTCTCAAGGCGCAACTGTTGCAGGCGCCGCTCCTGACCCGTAAAACGCAATGCCTGACCGAAAGTGCAGTTTTCTAACCGCACCGGATAAACGCCTGTTTGGCTGCATTCTTCAAATGTAAGGGGTGTATTGGTTTGCAAACCAATTATATTGAGCCGGTTAAATTGCCAGTTGCGAAAACTGATGGCATTTGAAACCCCAAAATCAATCGTACAGTTGTAAAAATACAGCGACAAAGGTTTGTCCGAAGGTGAAGGAATTTCATAAACTTTGAAAAAGATCTTATCCACCAGAAACTGCTCATCTTCTGGCGAAGGAACGATCACAAGGTCTTGCAGAAAAATTTCTTCATCACCCGATCGGACTATCCTGACCATCTCACTCAGGCTAATGGTGATGCGCTGAATAGGTTCCTCTGTTTCTTCCTCTTCTTCAAATTGTGCAAAAATCAGTGGTGACGAAAACAACAGCAGCCAGATAAACACATAGAAAGCTTTCATGTAAATACAATTTGGTTTGCAAGATATTCACAACCCTCAAAGTTACTGAATAAAACATAAGGGACAACTTGCATCGCTGATCTTCTCCACATTTTTGCCCGTAGGGCATATCGTATTATATAACACACCTAAAAGATCGCTTTTACCCTGTAGGGGTTATACACCCGGAATCTTTATCTGCCTGATCTTTTGTATATCCCCTACAGGGAAAGAGGTTAGTTTGTTGGTTCTTTCGATAAAATACTTTATCCCCTACGGGGAAATGATGTGCCTTTATTGATTGTTTATCCTACCGGCAAAGAATTTGCCACTTAAACCCTTATATCTGCCTCATTTTTGCCCGTAGGGCATATCGTATTATATAACACACCTAAAAGATCGCTTTTACCCTGTAGGGGTTATACACCCGGAAATGTTATTTGCTGAATAGCACCTCCATACCCTGATATGAAGGTTTAATTCCGGCAAATATTTCACATCTTCAGCATATCTTTTCTCAGGTTCAGTTTCACCTGGGTGTTGTCGGCATCGTAGCCCAGCTGCAGGTCGCCGGTATCCCTGAAGAGCTTCACTTCGTTGAGGACGTAGCTGAGTGTTCCGTTGCTGATGTTGATGCCCGAAAACACTTCGATGCGGGCATTGCCACTTTTATAGGTGACCACCTTAATTCGGGCATTGTCGCTGATGACAATTTTGTCGAACACCACGGGCTTGCCATCAGCAGTTTTGATGGTGATGATGCCTCCGGCATTCTTCATAAACCGCATCCCGCCAAAACCTGCATAGAATTTTGGTGCTGTCTTCACAAAAGTGGGGTTATGTATATCAAAAACCTGTTGCACTTCCTTACCGGGTAATTCCAGACTGTTGATCTGTATGAGTTTAATTGCTGCAAACAAACCGGCTATGGTTTTCTCGTATTGCTCCTGCAATAGGGCATCGTTTTCGGCTTTCAGGCTTGCAGCAGGACTAAAACCCGCCCCTGTGTCGAAGTTTTTGCCGTGCTGCACATTCATCCCGGTGGTGGCATAAAAGGCTCCGGTAATAAAGGTGTTGTTGTTTTCATCCACCTGCAAGCCGAAATTCCGGAAGTCTTCGGTTTCGTCGAACAATCGGGCCATATATTTTTCGCCCTGCGGGTCGAAAGCTGCACTGTACATCAGTCCTGCTTCCTGGTTCAGTTTGTCAATTCCTGCCTTTACAGCCCAGCGCAACTGTCCATCGGTGCTTATCCTGGCCACAAAAACATCGGCATTGGGTGCGGCTTCAAGCGCTCCACCTGCAAACTGCAGCCTGCCCCGGAACATACCTGCCAGCACAAGTTCGCCATCAGCGGTGGTGGCAAGGCTGTAGGCAAGGTTGTCGGAATCACCGTTAAATGAGCGCGCCCAGCGCACCTTGCCGTCGGGTGCGTAAGAGACAATAAACGAGTTTCTGCCCTGATGTGCAGATTCGAGCTGATAGTCACCGAAAACTGCCTTTTCGACAAAATAACCGCATACATAGCGGTTTCCGGCAGCATCACTGATCACATCATTCAGTCGGTCGGCCCTGTATCCGCCTGATTTACGGACATCCTCCCATATACTTTCGGCTTTTCTTTCCAACTCCATGATGGGAATGATCTCGGGTTTCTGCCCCACCGCCGACGGTAGCAGCATCCCGGGAGGAGCGTTCACCACCGTGGGATCAGCCACCAGATAGCTGCATCCCTGAAAACTGACTGATTGGCCGGGAGCCTCTTCACCCAAACAGACTGCAGCGGCCATATGTCCGTCAAAAGCAAGTCCTATGCTGCCCAGTCCTGTAAGCTCTCGTACCAGCCACAGAAACAAAGCCGAACGGTCTTCGCAATCCGAAAAGCGGTAATAAAGCAATTCGTCGGCAAACATAAACTTTTCATAACCAAACTGCTCCTTATCGGTTTTGTATTCAAATGCCTGCTGCACCAGCGCAAGAAGCAGCGAAACGGCCTCGTGGCCCGTTTTTCCCTGCAACAAAGGTTTTAGTGCCTCGCCAAAGGCATACTTAGTGTTTCCCCAAACAGCTGAGTTGAAATAAACGGAAGGCTCAGTAAGCGGAACCCGGCCATAAAACTTCATCAGGTTTCTGTTGTAAGGAACTGTTATGCTGTGTTTCGCTCCTTGATGTTCAAAGTTGAGCGTACGTGTGGCCATATCGGCCGGCAGGTTAACAGGGCTGTGAAATACCAGATCTGGGATGATGTCAGCTTCCGGAAAATCACCCTTGTAGGTAAAAACTTCTGCCGAGGTTTGCTCCATCAGGTAATAGCGGGTTCCTCCGGTCTCCAGATAAGCTTTTCCATAAAGCGTTTGCAGTGAAGGAATGAGCAGATAGAGTCGGTTTTCGCTGAATCCTATCCTGACTTTGTAGCGTGAACGTGTCAGCACAAACCAACTGACCAGATTTTTCATGCTGGGGGATTTTGGGTAGAGTGCCCCGGCAAATGATTCAACCAACTGATAATAACCCCAGTCATTGAGGTTTAAGCTTGTTTTGATGGCATCGAGCTGGCTGGTGAGGTGGTTGTAGTTGGTCTGGCTCAGAATGTTCCAGTAATTGCTGATGGCTTCAGGTGTAGTCTGGGTTAGGGCAGTTGTATTCAGCCTGCTGTCATAGTTGATCTGTATTTCAGCACCATAAAAGTTGAAGCTGAGGCTTTTCTGTTCAAAATTGGCCGGTTCGGTTTTTCGTATATTGGGTAGTCTGGGTTCCCGGACCGCGTCTTGTCTCGGAGGGGTATAGCTGAATTGCATATTCTGCTCCGAAATACCACCCCTGAGTTCGGGCCGTTGTCCGGGTTTGGGTCCGGGTTGTGCCTTTACACCGGCATGCACATCAAAAGATTCAAAGGACTGTTTCAGGAAATCGGCAAACTCACGATCAATCTTCTCAACAAATGCGTTGAATCCGGCATGTACCTCCTGCTCAAACTTATTGAAATCCTTATCAATCTGCTTCTGGAAATCATCGAACGACTGAGCACGGGCAGATGTAAACAAACAAAAAACAAGGGAAACCGCAACAAAACACAATTTCTTTTCCATGATACAATGCTTTGAACATGCTTATTGAAACAGAACACTTAACCAGCCACAGCCATTTGTGGATGAGAAATCTGTGTGAAAAACAGATTCTTAAAACTGCAGTGTCTTTGTGATTTTTTGTTCATCCATGCCGCCGGATTTTTTCAGTTCCTCACGGATCAGATCCTTGGCGAGTTTAAAGGCTTCTTCCGTGTTGTAGGCCAAAAGTACGCGGACTTCCACCTTCTTCTTGTCCACCATCCGGTAAACCTCCAGAGCAGTTTTCGTACGACCAAGCTTCTGGCTGTATTTCGACTGAAACTCGGCCATGGTTTGGGTGATTGAGGCGGCTTCCTCGGTTGACATCTGCTGGTTACCAATATTATTCTTCACCCGACCGGCCACTTCCGAAGCAATCTGCCCTACAAGGTTTATCTTGGCCATTTCATATGCCTGAAGCTTGGCAGCCGACTGTGTCTCGCCCACCGATGAGGCATCGGCCATAAAATACTTCTTCTCGCCCTTTCCGTCCTCTTCAACACCCATCAACCAGGAGGCCTCCACCTGTTTGGCCAGCGGCATCTGGCCCGGGTTCACCTTGAATCCCTGTTTATCAAGCTTCTTTGCCTCGGCACGGGCCTCCTTCATGGCCTTCTTGCTTACTTCTTTTTGCAACTCTTTCTTGCTTTGTGCGATAACCGGCTGTACAACAGCTATTCCGACGAAAATAACAATAAGGAAAATGATACTCTTTTTCATTGTTTTAGTTTTAATTGGTTCGATATAATAACGTTTTTGTCACATCCTGTTCATACCTCCAAAGTTAGTGTTTTTAAACAAACAAACAAAAACCAAACATTTTTCAACCCGCTTTTGCTCTCGTTGATGTCCTGATAATACTCCATAAGCCCTGAAGTTCAATTTTATCGGCCAATATGTTAACCCACTGTATTTCAATTTCTTTTTTCCCAGATAACTATCTGGCTCTGTAAAATGCAATGGTGATTCAGATGGCCGGTTTAATATAAATCACATTTTAGAATTGTTCTAAATTACCTGACTTTCTATTTATTTATCAGCACAATACGTGATTTTGTGTTTCAAAATTAACAAAACTCAATAAAAACTTTGTATCTTTGAAAGTATCATTAAATATTTGGTTATCAACATATTTATTGATTATTTCTAACCAAAGACCAGCAACAAAACCAATGGATGACAATTATTTTGTGCACCGGCGAAAAGACAAAAGCTGTGTTGGCGTATCCGAAACACCTGTTTTTCAACATCAATTTTCATGAAGAATAACAAACTATTTCTCGGATTCAGGGAAGAAGGCGAAACCGTTACATTGAGCATGGAATCCTTGCAAAAGCACATTGCCTGTTTCGGCGCTTCGGGAAGTGGCAAAACCGTTGCCTGTAAGGTAATCGTTGAAGAGGTGGCCAGAGCCGGCATTCCCGTAATTGCTTTCGATCCTCAGGGAGATATAGCTTCGCTCATCCATCCTGAGCCTGATGACCAGCTGCTTGAGGGCAAAGGCATTCCGGCCGGAATCAGAGATTCGTTTGCGCAATCTGTCGAAGTGGTCATCTGGACTCCTGGCAGTTCCAAGGGCCTGCCGCTCTCAATAAATCCACTTCGGTTCGAAGATGCTTCAGGGCTTTCCGTTGAGGACAGCCTGAGGTTTTTTTCGGCAACTGCACGCAACGTGGCCGGCCTGATCGGCTACGACACCGACAATGATGAAGGAAAAGCCGCCGAATCGGCCCTGACTGCCGTATTCGAATATTGCGCAGCAAGACACATACGGATGAGCAGTTTTATGGAACTCATCGACCTGCTCACCGACCTGCCCGAATCCATCAATAACATCATCAGGCCGGTGATGTCGGCCCGGCTTATGGAAGACCTGTTACGCAAACTTCGCCTCATGACGATGGGTTCGCGCAAACTGATTTTCGAAACAGGTTATCCGGCCAGCGTCGAAGCATTGCTGGGACTCGACAGAACCGGTACATCAAAGACACGGGTTTCGGTGATCTATCTCAATACCTTGGGCAGTCAGGAGGAAAAAGAGTTTTTCATGGCGAGCATCACCCAGATGCTCTACAACTGGCTGCTGAATAATCCCCTCAAAAAAGGACAGGATGGGCTGCAGGCGCTTCTGTATATCGATGAAATAGCACCATACCTTCCGCCTGTGAAAATGCCGGCCTGCAAGGAAAGCCTGATGCTTCTGTTCAAACAGGCACGAAAATACGGGCTGGGATGCCTGATCGCGACACAAAACCCGGGCGATATCGATTACAAATCTATTGCACAAATCTCAACCTACTGCATCGGAAACCTCAAAACCAACCAGGACCTGAGTAAGATAGAAACCCGGCTCGAAGCAATGGCTCCATTGAGGGTGAAAGAAATCCTCAGCCAGATACCCGCACTTACCAAAGGCAATTTTGTATTGCTCTCACCCGACGAATTCAGCAACGAAATCAAATTCCGCATCCGATGGCTCGTCACACGTCACGACGTCATCAGCGAAGACCAACTGTCGGAACTTACTCCTGAAGAACTCAGAAATAAGTATAAACTTACACCCAAAAAGCCTGAAATTCAGACACGGGAGTCATTCTCTGACAATTCGTTTGGTCAGCCTTTTGAAAGCGAAATGGCCGCCGCTGATCCCACAAAAAAACCAACACCAGAATACGACAACGAAACCGTGTTGGTTGCTGACCACGCTCTTTTTGAGGCCGACTTGTACAAAAAGATACGGCCCTACCTTCCGGGTAATTTCTTTGGCCTGATCAAATACGAAAAACTTATGTCGGCCACATTCGATTATCTGCCCCTGATCAGGGCCGATATGATCTACACCAGAAGAAAATCATGGTTTTCTAAACAGATGGAAGAACTTCCGCTCACACTCTACCTCGATTACCGCTCGATGGAAATCGTAACCATCAGCAAACGCTCCATCCGCTTCAAAGCCATGACAAAGATCGAACCGCACAAGATAGAAGACTTTGACAACAAAGTACATTTCATAGAAGAAAAAAGGGACAAAACCGACTATGACTTCAGAAAACTGGGGCGGAAATTAGATAAAGAAGAAGTGAAAACCCTACTGAGCCGAAAGTATAATGTCAGTGTCAGCAACATTCAGCTGGTGCTGCTGCCTGTGTGGAACTGCCAGCTGGCACACAGGAAATCGGGCACACAACGAAAACTGCAACTGGATGCATGTCTGGGGTTCTGCGTCAGTAAACAATAAAACTAACACATGGCATTATGAAGCGAATTACAGGATTCATCCTTCTGGCACTTTGGACAAGCTTGTCCGCTGTGGCACAGGAAACAGAAGATGCATTTGAGAAATTCAGGAGTCAGTCAAATGCCGATTTTGATGCTTTTTCCGAAGCAGTTACACGACAGTGGGACGAATACGAAAAAGCCAGTAAAGAAGCCTTCGAGAACTTCAAAAAAGGCATCGAACTTAAGTGGGGAGCCACCAATTTCAAAGAGTCCACTCCCAAGGACTGGGTTGAATACAGCGATGACCAGATGACACGCACCGTGGTGGATTTTGAAACCGGTGAAGCATCTATCGAACTGCTCCTGAGCCCCGGGGAAGCCGCAAACGCCGAACTGGTGCGCAAAAAAATGAGCGATGCCGTAAAAGACTTGTCAACCACACGCGGAAAGTCAAAGGACTTCTCCATGGACTTTGAACAACCCATGCCTCTGTCGGATCAGCCAGTATTGAAAAACCAGCTGGTGACCGAAGAGGGCAAGCCGGTGACCGAAACCAACATCAATGAATATGCAAGTGAAGTCGTTGAAAAAAAAACCATCGAAAAGAAACCAGTCACCGGCGCCGACGAACAGAAAAGGGTGGTTGTTTCGGTGAAACTGCCTCTGGCACCCAACAGCATACAGACCAGGGCCGAAAAGTTTTACGAGCCCATCCGAATCTTTGCCGCGCGCTACGACCTCGACCCCGAGTTGGTGTTTGCCATCATGCACACCGAATCGTATTTCAACCCAAAAGCCAGGTCGCATGTGCCTGCTTTCGGACTCATGCAGATCGTTCCACGATATGCCGGACGCGATGCATATAAATTTGTGCATGGCGAAGACCGCCTGCTCAACGAAAACTATCTCTACGAAGCCGAAAAAAACATCGAACTCGGCGCTGCCTACCTGCATATCCTGCTCGTGCGAAACTTCGGCAGAGTGAATGACCCCCTAAGCCGCCTGTATTGCTCCATCGCAGCATACAACACAGGAGCCGGAAACGTGAGCAGGGCTTTCATCGGCTCCACAAAACTAGGTGAGGCAATTCCAAAAATCAATCAGATGAACTCCAATCAGGTGTATGAACACCTTAGGGCCTACTTACCCTATCAGGAAACCAAAGACTATATCGAAAAAGTTGCCAAACGAATGAATTCGTACCGCGAATGGATGAGTGACTGAACATAACGAAAACGTAACCATATGAAGACAAAAACTAATTTCAGGCTGATAATCACCGCCTTGTTGATCTGGGCCATGTCAGTTCCCCTTCAGGCCCAAAGGGTTGACTGCTATGTCATCAAAGCACCTGTGAAAAAACTGGATCAGGTGAAGAAAATCGGTGTGCTTAACTTCTCAGGCCACTGGAAGGTAGCCAATACCCTCACCGACCTGATCATCGCCGACCTTCTCAACGAACAAAGGGGCATCGAAGACCTTAAATCGGGCTTCATGGGTATGGGCAAAACCATAACCGGAACTACTTATGTAAAAGGTTATAAAACAGATGTTTTCACTGTTGTGGAGCGCAGTCAGATCGATCAGGTGCTCAAGGAACAGCGTTTCAGCCTTTCTGGCGCCATTGATGAAAACACAGCTGCTGAAGTTGGAAAACTCCTGGGATTGAATGCCATCATCATTGGTGACGGTAATTATGACCGGAACGATGAATACCCCAAAACTACCACCATCGGACTTGACGGCAAAACCAAGGAACTGCACTGCCACCAGCGTACAGTTACCGCACAGGCCACCATCAAGATCATCGATGTGCAAACAGCAGTCATCCTGGGGACCGAAACAGCCAGAGTGCCGGTTTCGGATAAAAAATGCGGCGACGAACGCTCATCAATTGCGTCGGAAGACGTTATGCTCAATGCAGCCCTGCAGAGTATTGCCCGCCGTTTTGTGGATTACTTCACCCCGGGATATGAACTGATGCGCTTTGAACTCGAGAAAATCAAACTCAAGGATGTGCGCAAACAAGCAGATGAAGCTTCAGGCTATATCGAAAACGGCAACATCGACCGCGCCCTTCCGCTCTTTCAGGCCATCTATCAGGCCGATTCCTATAACCCGAAAGCTGCATACAACCTTGCCGCTGCCTTCGAAATGGTTGGCTCATACAACGAAGCTGTGCAGTATTACTCCATCGCTTCGAACCTTGAACCCAATAACACAACTTATTCAGCAGCACTTACCCGTGCAAAAGCAGGCGCAGCTACCATTGCTTTTCTTGAACAGATCGGACGACCCATACAAGCGTACGAAATGAACGCCACCTCCAACCTCATGGCCAAAAAAATAAAAGCAAAAGGCAAAAGCTCCGACAGGGTTCAGGTGTATGAGTTGCCTGCCAAAAACGCCCAGATCATCGGCAGGGTACCCGGTGGTCTCGAGTTTCATGTGGTGGAACAAAAAGGCGAATGGTTCCGCATCCAGCTACCCGACGGTAAAGAAGGTTTTTTGCATAAGTCCGACATAAACTAAAGCCCATGCAACGTCACATTTTACTTGGCTGCATTCTGGCCTTTATCTCTTTACCCCTGCTGGCTCAAAAACCCTTGTGGATTGATCCCTCGTGGCGGCTTGCCAACCGCAGTGATCAGGAGTATTTCATCTCTTTTATTTCGGGTTTTGCACCCGAAGGACATAATGCCAAGGAAGTTCTCGATAAGTTTGAAGAACAGGCCAAAGGCGCTGTCATCCAGCAGATTCAGGTGAACATAGAAACAACCTCCGACCTGATGGTTGCCAATGTGAATGCCGAAACAACCGAAGCCTTCAAGTCGAAAAGCGTGGCCCTGGCCCGCGCCGACATTGCCGGACTGCGCACCGAAAGGTATCACGACCAGAAGAAACGCGAACTCTTCGCCATCGCCTGGGTGAAAAAAGCCGAACTGGTTTTCTACTACCGCAATTCGGTGGATAACCTCATCGGAAAAATCGAAATCAAGATCAAGGAAGCCGACAACCTTCAGGGTAAAAAAGACAAAAGCCTTGCCCTGAAAGCCTATTACGAAACCATGCCCTCATTCAACCAGCTTGAGGAAGCCCAGCTGATACTGATCGCTCTGGGATTGAAATCGGAAGCCGACCTCAGATTCGGAAAAGGTAACCAGCTGTTGCTACAGGTGAAAGACGGTATCACCGCACTGCAGCAAAGCCCCAGAGCCGACATCGAAGAACTTTCGTATTTCATGGCCTATGGCCTGTTTCTGCAACTGGGAAGCCTCAGCGAGACTATGGCACTAAGGCATATTACCTTTGAATCCTCAGGACTCAAAAGCGAATTTTCTGACCGTTTTCACGAAGCCTTGTCGCGCAGCCTGGTCAAAGCCGGTGGCTACAAAATCGCTGCTTCTGCCACACACGCACTGCCTTTGCAAGCCGAAGGCACCTACCGCAAAGAAGGTGAAGCATTGCGCGTGAGTACCGTGGTCAGGCAAAACGGTGTGGTGACCGCAGCAGCCGAAGTGATGATGCCGCTCAGCTGGATACGGGAAAACAACATTAACTGGGTTCCGGAAAACTTCGTGAACATCAATAAACTCAGAAACATCTCCCTCACGGCCCTAAGCGACGGGCATCAGGCACGCGCCGGTCGTCCGCTGAACAAACCACTCACCGTAAAAGTCATGCACGAAGGTCAACCGCTTGCCAATGCGCCTCTTGTATTTGTTGCTGACCAGAAAATTCTGGCCCGGGCCACCACCAACAATATGGGTGTTGCCGAAACCAATTTCAGCAGCCTTGAAGCATCACGACAAACGCAACTCATTCTGGCAAAATTTGATGTGGCTGCCTTCGCCGGTATTGAAGAAAATACGCCGTTCAACAGACAGCTCGAAAACGCCTGGCCCATCTCCCCTGCCCGATTTTTGGTTACCGTGAAACCACTCACCGTGCTGATCAAAAGCGCGGAGATGCTCCCCTACAACAACCGGCTCGATGTGAACATACTGGAACCTGTGGCAAAAAATTTACTCGCCGAAAAAGGTTATGCCTTCACCGAAACACAAGCCGAAGCCGACCTGATGCTGACCATCGATGCCCATGCCCGAAACGGTAGCAATGAACAGGGCATTTATTTCTCCTTTGTGGATGCCACCATCGCCATCACCGACCTGAGCAACGGACTGGAAACCTTTAAAAAGAGCTTCTCATCTGTGAAAGGCGCCGGTGCCGACTTCCAAAGGGCTGCCATCAAAGCCTACGAAGCCACAGCCAAAGAAATGAAGACCTTATTGCCCGAAATAGTAAACTAGGAGCAAAACCTCAGCTTTGTCCATCCCCTCAGGCTGGAGTTTTTCTGAACCATCTTTGTTTCTTCTGCAGAGGCTGTTGCGATTGCCCTAAAGATGTACTTTTGCACCGCATTACTTTAATACTGTACCAACTATGCTGATGTATATCTTGTTTGTAGCGGGTTTTATCATCCTGATCAAAGGTGCCGACCTGCTCGTGGATGGCGCTTCGTCCATTGCCGCCCGATTCAACATCCCAAGCCTGGTCATCGGTCTTACCATCGTGGCCTTCGGCACTTCAACCCCCGAACTGTTTGTGAACCTTATGGCCAGCTTCAACGGCAACACCGACATAGCTATCGGTAATGTACTGGGAAG
>Ga0208244_100272_pt1 | contig 57803 bp, 50 predicted proteins | sample SubbioCR12Aug_5A_FD_184828 | JGI IMG/M metagenome (GOLD analysis project Ga0208244, IMG submission 184828) | Serpentinite rock and fluid subsurface biosphere microbial communities from McLaughlin Reserve, California, USA - CR12Aug_5A (SPAdes) | ecosystem: Environmental > Terrestrial > Deep... | reverse complement strand
CAACGCGCCGAACACCCCGCTGTCGCGTCCGCCGCTCGGCTTCCCGACGCGTCCGGAAGACCTGGTGATCGACGAGTTCGGCAACCCGCTGCGCATCGACAAGGCTTTCTCGTGGGAGATTCCGCTGTCCTCGCACGGCATGATGCACATGGTCATCACCAATGCGGTCAACCACGACCCCTACGCGATCGACACGCTGATCCTGTTCATGGCCAACATGGCGTGGAACTCGACCATGAACACGGCCAACGTGCAGGACATGCTGCGCGCCAAGGACCCGGATGAGCCCGGCCTGTACAAGATCCCGTTCTTGGTCGTGATCGACGCGTTCCACTCGGAGATGACCAACTTTGCCGACTTGATCCTGCCGGACACGACCTACCTCGAGCGTTACGACACCATCTCGCTGCTCGACCGGCCGATTTCCGAGCCGGATGCGGCGGCTGACGCGATTCGTCATCCGCTGGTGACGCCCGACCGCGATGTGCGGCCGTGGCAGGAGGTGATGGTCGAGCTGGCTTCGCGCCTGAAATTCCCCGCCTTCACCAAGCCCGACGGCACGCGCAAGTTCAGCGGCTACAAGGACTTCATCGTCAACTTCGAGCGCTCGCCCGGCATCGGTTTCCTGGCCGGCTGGCGCGGCAAGGACGGCACCAAGTCCCTCAAGGGCGAGCCCAATCCGAACCAGTGGGAAAAGTACATCGAGAACCAGAGCTTCTTCGCGCACCATTGGCCCGACAACCAGAAGTACATGCGCTTCGCCAACAAGGACTACCTCGATGTGGCGGCGGACGTGGGTTTCGTCGGCAAGGTCGAGCCCATCATCATGCAGTTCTATTCCGAGCCGCTGCAGAAATTCCGCCTCGCGGGGCAGGGCCTGTACGACGGCCCGCAGCCCAATAACCAAATCGACCGCGAGCGCCTGGTGAAGTACTTCGACCCGTTGCCGATGTGGTACGAGCCGCTGGAACAGCAACGCGTCGACGCGGATGAATATCCGTTCTTCGCGCTGACCCAGCGTCCGATGTTCATGTATCACTCGTGGGATTCGCAGAACGTGTGGCTGCGTCAGATCATGGCGCAGAACTACATGTACATGAACGCGCGCAAGGCGGCCGAAATGGGCATCAAGGACTTCGACTGGATCTGGGTCGAGTCGCACAACGGCAAGATCCGCTGCCAGGTCAAGACCATGGAAGGCACGCAGGAAAACACCGTCTGGACCTGGAACGCGATCGGCAAGCAAAAGGGCGCCTGGGGCCTGAAGGCAAATGCCTCGGAAGCGACCAAGGGCTTCCTACTCAACCACCTGATTTCCGAGCTGCTGCCGGAAAAGGCGGGCGAGCGCCGCGTCACCAACTCCGACCCGGTCACCGGCCAAGCGGCATGGTTCGACCTGCGCGTGAAGATCTGGAAAGCCGCGCCGGGTGAAACCGGCTCGTGGCCGCAGTTCGATGCGCTCAAGGCCTATCCCGGCGACGAGCGTTACGAGCGTCCCGACGTGCTGCGCTACGACGCCCGCACTCACGAAAAAAACTGAATCAATAGAGCGAGCACAACATGAGACTTGGATTGGTCATCGACCTCGACGTGTGTGTGGGCTGCCATGCCTGCGCCATCGCCTGCAAGGAATGGAACGCCTCCGGCACCATCGGCCCGTTGTCCGACTACCAGCCCTACGGCGCAGAGCCGTCGGGCGTGTGGTTCAACCGGATTCGCCATTACGAAATGGACGAATACCCGAACAACAAGACCGTCAACTTCCCAATGTCGTGCATGCACTGCGAGGACGCCGACTGCGTCACCGTGTGCCCCACCGGCGCTTCCTACAAGCGTCCTGAAGACGGCATCGTGCTGATCGACCAGGACAAGTGCATGGGCTGCAACTACTGCTCGTGGGCCTGCCCGTACGGCGCACGCGAACTCGACCGTTCGTCCGGCACGATGAAGAAGTGCACCCTGTGCGTCGACCGCATCTACGATCAGAACCTGCCAGTCGAGGAGCGCCAGCCCGCCTGCGTGCTGACCTGCCCGGCGCATGCCCGCATGTTCGGCGACTTCGACGATCCTGATTCGGCCGTATCGCGCACCGTGCGCGAGCGCAGTGGCTTCCCGCTGATGCCCGAACTCAACTACAACCCGACCAACACCTACCTGCCGCCGCGCAGCAGGCCGGTGATTCCGGTCGACACCCAGCCCAAGGGCGGGTTGAAGGAAAGCATCAAGCAGTTCGCCAACAAACTGGTGCGCCGCTAAAGTAAAGAAGTGCTCAAACTTACCCTTCGTCATTGCGAGCGAAACGAAGCAATCCAGACTGCCGGCGGCATCAACGGGCTCTGGATCGACGGTGCTTCGAGCCTCGCGATGACGATGACGAAATAAATCAGGAGTAACCATGCATCCCGCCTTCTCAGTCATTTTCTTTACCGTGGCATCGGGCGCCGGCTTCGGCCTGTTCTCGCTGCTGTTCATTGCCGACTTCTTCAAGCTCGGTGGCGGCTTCAACCAGGACCAGTTGGTCGCAGGGGGTCTGATGGCGATGGCACTGGTCGTGTTCGGCCTGTTGTCGTCGACCTTCCACCTTGCTAATCCGAAAAATGCCTGGCGCGCGTTCAGCCGCTTCCGCACCTCGTGGCTGTCGCGCGAAGGCGTGTTCGCCGTGGTGTTCATGCCGCTGGCGCTGATCTACCTCGGCAGCATCCTGTTCGATGCGCCGCAGTGGCTGCGTGTCAGCAGCGGTTTCCTGACCGCGGTAATGGCCTGGATCACGGTGTTCTCCACCGGCATGATCTACGCCTGCCTGAAAACCATCCGTCAGTGGAACACCCCGCTGGTGCCGGCCAACTACCTGGCGCTCGGTTACGCCAGCGGCAGCCTGCTGCTGCTGCTGGGTGCCGTCGTCGCCGGCCTCGACACCACGCCCTACATCGCCATGGCGGCGCTGATCATGGCGATTGCCGCCGTACTGAAGGCGATTTATTACTTCTGGATTCGCAGCCCGGGTCTGTCGCCGACGATCAATACCGCCACCGGTCTGACCCGCGCCCAAGTCAAGCTGCTCGATGCCGGCCATACCCATGGCACCTTCCTCACCCAGGAATTCGGCTTCCAGATCGCCCGCCAGAGAGCCAGTGTGCTCAAGGTCGTGGTCTTCGTGCTGGGCTTTGCATTGCCCGGCCTGATGCTGGTGTGGGTCTTCAACCAGCAGGGCGGACAGGTCGCTGCCATCATTGCGGTCGTCGCGGGTCTGCTTGGCGCCGCGGTCGAGCGCTGGCTGTTCTTCGCCGAGGCGCGCCACGTGGTCAACCTGTATCACGGCGCCCAGCGCTGCTGAGCACTGAGGGAGCAGCGGCGAGTCCCTCGCTTGGCGTACCCTCCGCTTTGGGGTATATTAGTAAAATCTAATTTCTCCATTACACAGGAGTGTGAGCCTTATGTTTGGACTGTCAGGTTTCAAGGAAGTCGATCCGGGTTACGTGGCTGAAATCGCCGCGAAGGGCGCACATCTGATCGATGTGCGGACCGAGGCTGAAGTGGCGCAGGGCGTGATCGATGGCGCCATCCATATTCCCTTGCATTTGTTACCGCTGCGCGCGTCCGATATTCCCCAGGACAAGCCCGTGGTGATCTACTGTCGCTCCGGTGCGCGTTCAGCCCAGGCGTGTGCGTTCATGGCCGCCCAGGGCTTTGGCAACATGCACAATCTGTCGGGCGGCATCATGGCGTGGGCGCGTTCCGGAAACGCGCTCAGCCTGCCGCGTTAAACGGCTCAGTCACATCCGAGTTTTCCCCGAAAGGCAGCAATTTCGGTTGCAATGGCGGGGCTTCTGGTTTAAGGTACCGCAGCGTTTTTTACTACATACTTATTTAATTGATTTAGTGTAAGGAGAACCCAATGGAATTCGATAAAGAACTCGACGCACGTGGCCTGAACTGCCCGCTGCCCATCCTGCGTGCCAAGAAAGCCCTGGCCGAAGTCACCAGCGGCCAAGTGCTGAAGATCCTCTCCACCGACCCGGGTTCGGTCAAGGACTTCGCCGCTTTCGCCAAGCAGACCGGCAACGAGCTGCTGTCCACCGCCGAGGCGGGTGGCGAATTCACCTTCTTCATGAAAAAGAAGTAAACCGACAAGCAAAACCAGCGCCGTTCGTTCCAGGAGCAATCGACCAGGAACCAGCGGCGCTTTTTTTCGAACGGAATAGCAGGAGACACCGAGCATGGAAACAAAAAAAATGGCCATCATCGCCACCAAGGGCACGCTGGACTGGGCATACCCCCCGTTCATCCTGGCCTCCACGGCGGCCGCGCTGGGTTACGAAACCCAGATTTTCTTCACCTTCTATGGCCTGCAACTGGTTCGCAAAGACCTGTCTGTCCTGAAAGTGAGCCCGCTGGGCAACCCCGGCATGCCGATGAAAATGCCCTTCGGCCCCAAGTGGTTCAAGAGCATCAACTGGAACATGCCCAACGCCATCCAGGCTATTATCCCCGGCTATGAAAACGTTGCGACGGCCCTGATGAAGCAGACCATCGCCAACAACGGCGTGGCTACCATCCCCGACCTGCGCGAACTGTGCCAGGAAGCCGAAGTAAAATTCATCGCTTGCCAGATGACCGTCGAATTGTTCGGCTTCGAGCATTCCGACTTCATCGACGGCCTCGAATACGGCGGCGCCGCCACCTTCTTCGAATTCGCCGGCGAAACCGACATCTGCCTGTTCATCTAAGAACGCATTTGAACGCGCGCGCCGCGTGATGAAAATGAGCCGAATTTATTCGGCTCATTTTTTTGTGTGACATTTGTACCACACGAAGCCGAAATTATTGCCCCGGGGAAATGCCTCTGCTTGTCTAAGCGCTATAGGGCGCGTACGCTTCGGGACAAGCTATTCAACGAGCTTATGTGTAGTTATTTTGCCATCAGGAGACAACAAATGAAGTTCACTCGTGTATTCGCATTCATGGCACTGGCCGGTCTGGCTGGCAGCGCCTACGCAACCAACGGCTACTTTTCGCACGGCTACGGCATGAAGGCCAAGGGCATGGGCGGCGCAGCCACCGCGACCCACGACGACGCCTTCTTCGGCGCCAACAACCCGGCGGCGGCGGCCTTTGCCGGCAACCGCCTGGATCTGGGTATGGATCTGTTCAGCCCGCGTCGCGAGGCAAGCAGGACGGGCGGTGATGGTGGTGCTTTTTTCGTGAATAATGCTACGAGTGATAGCAATTCAAACTATTTTCTAGTTCCGGAGTTGGGCTACAACCGGATGGTGAACAACAACCTCGCTTTGGGCGTGACTGTGTATGGCAATGGGGGCATGAACTCCGATTATTCGGAAGTTGCGCCAGGCGTTAACTTGTTGGGTGGCGCGGGCAGCCTGGGCGTAGACTTGATGCAACTTATTGTCGCTCCGACCGCTGCTTATAAAGTTAATGCCAACCATTCCATCGGCATCTCACCGCTGCTGGGCTATCAGCGTTTCAAAGCTGAAGGACTCCAAGCTTTTGCATTGATTTCTACTGATCCTACTGGGGCAACCGTTACTAACGCCGGCTACGATGATTCGTTTGGCTATGGCGTGCGCGTGGGCTACATGGGCAAAATCACCCCGACCGTAACTATCGGCGCTGCTTACGCTTCCAAAATGAACTTCGAGGAGTTCGACAAATATGCGGGCCTGTTTGCTGAGGCGGGCGACTTCGATATTCCGGAAAACTACAACCTCGGCGTGGCTTGGCAGGCGACTCCTGCAGTCAAGCTGGCCTTGGATTACCAGCGGATCAATTACAGTGGTGTGAACTCGGTATCCAACCCGAGTACTAATTTTTTCCCATGTTTTGGGGGTGATCCTACTAATGGTTGCCTTGGCTTATCTAACGGCGCCGGTTTTGGCTGGTCTGACATTGACGTCTGGAAACTGGGCGTCGAGTACAAATACAGCAACAACTTGACCTTGCGGGGCGGCTGGAATCATGGTGAGAACCCCATTTCACCGCGCGACGTTGAGTTCAACATCATTGCTCCGGGCGTGATTGAGAACCATCTGACCCTTGGCCTCACCTACACGACTGCGTCGGGTGGCGAACTGACCATGGCTTATATGCATGGATTCAAGAATGACGTCTCTGGACCGTCTTACTTCTTTGATAGCACCGGCGCCCCTGTGGACAAGATCGAGATGTATCAGAACGCGATCGGTATTCAGTACAGTTGGAAGATGTAATTTTCAGCACCACTTAGGCTGATTAAAAACCGGGGTTTATGCCCCGGTTTTTTTATGCAATTTTGACAGATTGCTTTGATTCATTGCCGTCGGGGCGTCGATGTGGCAGGGCGACGAGCAAGCGAAACGCGGCCGCATCGCTTATGATGTAACTCGTAAAATGGGGACAGACACCATTAATTGGCTTTACGTTTGGAGGGGTGGAACGGTGACGGCTGGCCTCGACTGGAAGCCTCGTCGTTACACGCTATTTCAGCTATTCGTGGCTCAAGCCCAACAAAAAAGCGCGGTCGAAATCTCGCTTTTTTGTTGCCGGTGTCGTGTCGCAGTCGCCGTCAGCCGAGCCGGGCGTGCTGCGCTTCCAGCTTCTGTAGCATGACGGCGAAGCCTTCACCCTGAAGGCCGTTGGGGGGGTCAAAGGTGCGGCAAATATTCCGCCACGATCTGCTCGACCACATCGGCCTGCATGCTATCCCGAGATCTTTTCATGGGGTCGCGGGTGGGCTGGGTAGCCAGCCACCGTTTGAACCGTGCAAAGGCTATCGGCGATATGGTGGTCATTCTGGCCATGTCCCCGGATGGGGAAACGATCATGGCGCTGAAACGTGGAGCGTTTAGCAGCTCCGCAGCTTTTTCTGCCTGCGTCACCCAGAAATCATCCTCGGCATCCGTGATACGCAGGGGGTGGGGATCGCCTTCTGCCGTCTCGCGGCGAATAATGTCCACTTCGAAACCCTTGTCGTTGACTGCGGTGTACCGCTGGTCTCGCCGGAGCCTGAAAGTGGGATCGACCTTTCTCAACAGGCCTAACATGGAGTGTCCGGCAGCCTCCATCGTGATTGAAAACCGGATGCGCTTTCGCGTATCCCATAGCAGGTCGATATCCTTGGTTGCCAGGACATCTCCGGATTCGATGCGAACGCCGGCCGCAGCTTCGTAGGCGTAGAGCGCATGCGTCCCGACCACCGTGAAGTGCTCCGCAATCCCGGCACGTTTAATCATGGTCAGAATATCGACCAGCATTTGTGGCGCTCGCCCCACGAACAAGGCCCGGTTCAACCGCTTGTGAATGCCAAGCTGGGCAAGTAGGGTTTTGACCCGGCTTTCCGAACTGGCTTTGCGCTCAGTGAATTTCCGGTAAATAGTCTCGGTTTCCGGAGATCTCGGGCCAAGGCTTCTTTGCGAATTGGATGGGGAAGTCCGGATCAGGTAGTCCGTTTTTCCTTGAGGCTTCCAGTACATGCCACCCCGTACTTCGGCGGATTCTTTCACCGAACGCTCCCATTCGGTGAAGGTGGATAGGGCGTCCATGTACTGCCGCCTGGCGTCCCCGCCAATTTCATGCGCTCCTATATTTTTCCGTATGTCTTGCATGTTTAGATTTATATACGGAAATTGTTTACATATCAACGAATTGTATTGATATCGTCGAGCGCGCCTTGCATTCCGGCCATACCCCCGTGTGCGTTATGCGTCTCAATGGCCGCGTGAAAACGCCCCCGAATCTCTTCGGAGGCGATAATGAGCAACACGATAACTTAACCCTTAGGGTCGAAACCGCGCTTTTTTGTTGTCGGTGCCGCAGTTGCAGTCGCCGTCAGCCCAGTCGGGCGTGCTGCGCTTCCAGCTTCTGCAGCATGACGGCAAAGTCGGACAGCCGCGCCTGTTCCTGCTGGACGACGGCAGCGGGCGCCTTGTCGACGAAGCTGGAGTTGGCGAGTTTGGCCTCGGCTTTCTTGATCTCGCCCTGGATGCGGGCGATTTCCTTGGCTAGCCGCGCGCGTTCGGCGTCCTTGTCGATTTCGACCACCAACATCATCCGCATTCCGCCGACCAGGGCGACCGGGGCATCGGCGTCCGCGAGGGCCGGCACGGCGCTGACTTCGCTGAGCTTGCCGAGCGCGACGATGTAGGGCGCGAGCGCGTCGATGACGGCGGCGTCGCCCTCGATCACCAGCGGTACGCGTTGCGCGGGCGACAGGCTCATCTCGCCGCGCAGGGTGCGGCAGGCGTTGACCAGTCCCTTTAGCAACTGGATGCGGGCGACGCTGTCGGGGTGGCGCTGGGCTGCGTCGACCTGCGGGAAGGCGGCGAGCATGATGCTGTCGCCCGCCACCCCGGCGAGCGGGGCGACCTTCTGCCAAAGCTCCTCGGTGATGAAGGGGATGATGGGGTGGGCGAGGCGCAGCGTGGTTTCGAGAACGGTGGCGAGCGTGCGGCGGGTGGCGCGCTGCTGTTCGGGCGTGCCGGTGTTCAGCTGCACCTTGGCGAGTTCCAGGTACCAGTCGCAGTACTCGTCCCAAACGAATTCATAGACCGCGCGCGCAGCCTGGTCGAAGCGGTAGGCGGCGAAGGCTTCGTGCACTTCGCCGACGGCCTGCTGCAGGCGGGCGGCGATCCAGCGGTCGGCGTCGGAAAAGTCCATCGGCTGGCTGGTGTCCTGCCCGCAGTCGTGGCCTTCCAGGTTCATCAGCGCGAAGCGGGTGGCGTTCCACAATTTATTACAGAAGTTGCGGTAGCCTTCGGCGCGCTGCAGGTCGAACTTGATGTCGCGACCGTGGGTGGCGAGGCTGGCGAAGGTGAACCTCAAGGCATCCGTTCCATAGGCGGCGATGCCTTCGGGGAACTCCTTGCGGGTGCGCTTCTCGATGCTCGCCGCCTGCTTGGGGTTCATCAGGCCCTGGGTGCGCTTGGCGACCAGTTCATCCACCGCGATGCCGTCGATGAGGTCGATCGGGTCGAGCACGTTGCCCTTCGACTTGCTCATCTTGTGGCCTTCGGAGTCGCGCACCAAGCCCGTGACGTAGACCTCGCGGAACGGTACCTTGCCGGTGAAGTGCAGCGACATCATCACCATGCGGGCGACCCAGAAGAAGATGATGTCGAAGCCGGTGACCAGCACCGAGGTCGGCAGGTAGCGTTCGAGTTCCTTCGTCTGCTCGGGCCAGCCCAGCGTCGAGAAGGGCCATAGGGCGCTCGAGAACCAGGTGTCGAGGACGTCGTTGTCCTGCGTCAATTCGCGACCGCCAGCCTGTTTCCTCGCCTCTTCTTCCGTGTGCGCGACGTAGAACTCGCCGTCGGCGTCGTACCACGCGGGGATGCGGTGCCCCCACCACAGCTGGCGCGAGACGCACCAGTCCTGGATGTTCTCCAGCCATTGGCGATAGGTGGTGGTCCAGTTCTCCGGCACGAACTTCAGCTCGCCCGACTCGACCGCGGCGAGGCCTTGCTTGGCGAGGCCCTCCATGCTCATGAACCACTGGTCGGTGAGCATCGGCTCGATCACCGCGTGGGTGCGGTCGCCGCGCGGGATCATCAGCTTGTGCGGCTTGGCCGATACCAGCAGGCCTTTCGCCTGCAGTTCGTCGAGCAGTTTCTGGCGCGCGTCGTAGCGGTCGAGGCCCTGGTATTCGGTCGGGCACAGCTCGTTCATTTTGGCGTCGAGCGTCAGCACGCTGATCGCTACCAGCTTGTGGCGCTGTCCCACCTGCCAGTCGTTGAAGTCGTGCGCCGGGGTGATCTTGACCACGCCGGTGCCGAATTCGCGGTCCACATAGTCGTCGGCGATGATAGGGATGCTGCGCTCGGCGACCGGCAGGCGAACCTGCTTGCCGATGAGACGCTTGTAGCGCTCATCCTCCGGATGCACCGCGACGGCACTGTCGCCGAGCAGGGTCTCCGGGCGGGTGGTGGCGACGGTCAAAAAGCCGGAGCCGTCTTCCAGCGGGTAGTTGATCTCCCACATGAAGCCGTCTTCCTCGGCGCTGACCACTTCGAGGTCGGACACCGCGGTGCCGAGCACCGGGTCCCAGTTCACCAGCCGCTTGCCGCGGTAAATCAGTCCTTCGCGGTAGAGCCGCACGAAGACTTCGGTGACGGCCTTCGACAGGCCCTCGTCCATGGTGAAGCGCTCGCGGCTCCAGTCGGGACTGGTGCCTAGCCGGCGCATCTGGCGGGTGATGGTGGAGCCGGAGTGTTCCTTCCAGTCCCAGACTTTTTCGAGGAATTTCTCCCGACCGAGGTCGTGGCGCGAGACGCCCTGCGCGTCGAGCTGGCGTTCCACCACGATCTGCGTGGCGATGCCGGCGTGGTCGGTGCCGGGCTGCCACAGCGTGTTGTCGCCCGCCATGCGGTGATAGCGGGTCAGCGCGTCCATCAGGGTGTGCTGGAAGGCGTGGCCCATGTGCAGCGTGCCGGTGACGTTGGGCGGCGGCAGCATGATGCAGTAGGCGGGGGCGTCGGATATCTCCCCGGCCTTGAAGTAGCCGGCGCTTTCCCACTGGGCGTACCAGCGTTTTTCGATGTCAGCCGGTTCGAAGGATTTGGCGAGTTCCATGGCGTGCGGGCAAAGCGTTGATTATCCCAAAAAGACTGGGACGAGTCCCAAAGAATCCTGGGACAAGTCCCAAAAAGACGGGGACTGGGCTTAAAAACTATTGGGACGGGCCGACAGGCGCGGTCAGGCCGACGGGTCGCGCGGCCGCTTGAGTTTTTCGGCGACGGCCTCGCGCACGATTTCACGCACGTTGACGTCCAGTTGGCTGAGCAGATTGGCCACGGTCTGGTCGAGATTTCTTCGCAGTTCGGCGGCGACCTGTTTTTCCATCACCTCGGACAAACGCGGTGCGAGTTCGCTCATCAACTGCTCGGCCAGGGTGTCGTTGACGATGTCGGACGGGGGTGGGGGGGCGGGCGCTTCCGGCTGGGCGGGTGCAGGCGGCGGGGGCGCCATGGGCGATGCGGCAACGGGCGATGTAGCAATGGGCGATGCGGCAAACGCGACCACCGGCGGCGTGCCGCGTTCGATCACATCGGTCAGCACCGGCAGCCACGCCTCGGGCGGCGCTTGAGTGGGCGCCTGCATGACCGGCGCATCGCTTGCTTCCTCGACGCCGCCGCGGTGCTTTTTCAGCAGCGCATCCATCTTGCTGATCAGGGGGCTGTCGCTCATCGCTGTTCCTGGCCAGCGTGCGGGCGCAGGTCGTGCGTCTGCAGGGCGTAGCCGCGCGTTTGATAAAAGCGATAACGCGAACGCCCCTGCTCGCGGCCAACTTCGTCCTGGCCAATGATTTCGACCAGGCGCTCGAAGCGGGCGAATCCCGGCGGTTGCTCGGCATGCAGGTTGATCATGACGTCGGCGCTTTGCAGGGCGTCGATCTGGCTGCCGATCAGCACGGGGGTTTCGCCCGCCAGGACGTCGGTGTCGCGGCAGTGCGGCACGAAACCGAGCGCGGGGGTCGTCCACAGCAGGCGGTCGATGCTGTCGGCCACCGCGGCATCGGGTGCGTAGATCATCACCTGCTTGCCCTGGCCGTATGCCTTGGCGGCGATGCGGCGGGCGACGTCGAGCGGCTCGTCGGCAAAGGTGTAGAAGGTGATCTCGGTCACGTCTGCGGGCTTACTTCTGGGTGCGGTTCAAGAGGAAATGCACCAGCAGCGACACCGGCCGTCCGGTCGAGCCTTTTTCGCGGCCGCCCTTCCAGGCGGTGCCGGCGATATCGAGGTGCGCCCAGTGGTACTTCTTGGCGAAGCGCGACAGGAAGCAGGCCGCAGTGACCGAGCCGGCCGGGCGGCCGCCGATGTTGGCCATGTCGGCGAGGCTGCTTTTCAACTGGTCCTGGTAGTCGTCCCATAGCGGCATGCGCCAGACGCGGTCCCAGGCGTGGTCGGCGGCGTGCTCGATTTCACGCGCCAGCGGGTCGTGGTTGCTGAACAGCGCGCTGGGGTGCGCGCCCAGCGCGATCACGCAGGCGCCGGTGAGCGTGGCCAGGTCGACCACGGCGTCGGGCTCGAAGCGCTCGGCGTAGGTCAGCGCGTCGCACAGGATGAGGCGGCCTTCGGCATCGGTGTTGAGGATCTCGATGGTCTGGCCGGACATCGAGGTGACGATGTCGCCGGGCTTGTTGGCGTTCGCGTCCGGCATGTTCTCGCACGAGGGCACGAGGCCGACGACGTTGAGCGAAAGACCCAGTTCGCCGATGGCGCGGAAGGCGCCGAGCACTGCGCCGCCGCCGCTCATGTCGTAGTTCATTTCGTCCATTTCGGCAGCCGGCTTCAGCGAAATGCCGCCGGCGTCGAAGGTGATCGCCTTGCCGACCAGCACCACCGGCTTGTCGCCTTTTTTGCCGCCTTCATGCTTCAGCACGATGAAGCGCGGCGGCTTGTCGCTGCCCTTGCCGACCGAGAGGAAGGAACCCATGCCCAGCTTCTCGCAGGCGGCATAGTCGAGGACTTCGCAACCGAATCCGTGGGCTTTGGCCAGTTTCTTCGCCTCGTTGGCCAGGTGGTCCGGGGTGCAGATGTTCGACGGCGTGTTGCCCAGGTCCTTGGCGAGGTTGATGCCGTGCGCGATGGCCAGGCCGCGCGCAAGGCCGGTGTCGCCGAACTTGAGCTCGCCACGGCGCGATACGGCGAACGTGACGCGCTTCAGCGGACGGCGGGCCTCGCTCGACTTGCTCTTCATGCTGTCGAAGCGGTACAGCGCTTCATGGGCGCTGATCACAGCCTGTTCGATGTTCCAGGTGACGTCGCGCTTCTTCACCGGGATTTCGGACAGGGTGATGACGGCCTCCATCGAACCGGTATCGCGCAGGGTCTTCACGGAACAGGCGATGGCGTCACGATAGGCCTTCTCGTGGAAGTCGCGCTCCTTGCCCAAGCCGACCAAGAGCACGCGGTCGGCCAGGATGTTGGGCACCTTGTGCAGCAGCAGCGTGCTGCCGGTTTTCCCCTCCATGTCACCGCCGCGCAGGATCTCTGACAGGTAGCCATCGCTGGCGCGGTCGATGTCGATGGCGGGGGGCGAAAGCTTGCGGCTTTCGAACACGCCGACCACGACGCAGGCGCTGCGCTGCTTTTCGGGCGCGCCGCTTTTTATGCTAAATTCGAGTTCGATTTCCTTGTTTTCCATGTCTGTGCTCAAAAAATTACAATTTGCCCCTGTGCCGCCGTCAGGCGGAGCCAGTCGAAGGGCCGCGCCGATGGCCGGCGATGCCGATGGGGTGATTATTGGCGCGGGCGCAGTGGAATGTCAAAACTCCGTTTGTTGCGCGAACGGTTTGCGGATTGCCCCATGCTCTATCGCCGCGCGCTGACCCGCGAGATAAGCCTCACCACCGGCGCCGCGCTGACGGTGCTGATCGCGATCTCGCTGGTGGTGCTGTTCATTCGCCTGCTGGGCGACGTGGCGCGCGGCGAACTCGCCAACGAGGCCGTGCTGGCATTTCTCGGATTCTCGCTACTCAATACCCTGCCGGTGTTGGTGACGATTGCGCTGTTTATCGGCGTATTGCTGCCCTTGTCCCGCATGTGGCGAGACAGCGAGATGGTCATCTGGATGAATGGCGGCCTGTCGCTCACGCAGTGGATGCGGCCGGTGCTGACTTTCGCCGGGCCGTTGTCGCTGGTGATCCTGATGCTCACAACGGTGATCAATCCGTGGATGCAGATCAAGAAAAACGAATATCGCCAGGATCTGAAGAGCCGCAGCGAAAGCGCCCTGATCGCCCCCGGCCTGTTTGCCGAATCCGGCTCCAGCCAGCGTGTCTATTATGTTGAATCGCTCAACCCGTTGACCGGGATCGTGCGCAACGTCTTCATGCAGTCCTTTATCGATGGCCAGCTCGGCCTGGTGGTCGCGCGCGAGGGCAATCACACCCAACTGCCCGACGGCTCGCGTTATCTGGTATTCAAGGATGGCAGCCGGTATGAGGGCACGCCCGGCCAGCTCGACTATCGCATCGTGCATTTCGAACGTTACTGGATGCGGCTCGACCCGCTGGCCACAGGCGAGACAGTGATCGGCACCCGCCAGGCGTCGACGGGCGACTTGCTGAAAGATGCCACCCCGCGCGCGCGCGCCGAGTTGCTGTGGCGGCTGGGGGTGCCCGTTTCGGCGCTGATTCTGGCCGTCATGGCGATTCCCTTGAGTTACGTCAATACGCGCTCGCGTCGTTCTTACGGGTTGTTGATCGCGTTGCTGCTGTATTTCGTCTACAACAATCTGCTGTCGTTGTCGCAGGCCTGGGTGGCTCAGGCCAAGCTCAATCCCTGGGTCGGGATGGTCTCGGCGCATCTGCTGATGTTGCTTGCCGTGGTCGTCCTGTTCTACCTGCGCAACCGGCAATACGCCCCGCGCGGGAGGCGCGCGTGAGCCTGCTTGCGCGCTACCTGGCGCGTCAGGTGCTGATGGCATCGGGCTTTATTTTGCTGGCCTTGCTGGTGCTGTTTGCGTTTTTTGACGTGATGCAGGAACTCGGCAGCCTTGGCCGCAACGATTACGGCCTGAAACAGGCCACCGTGGTGGTGCTCCTCAGTCTGCCCGGGCATCTCTATGAAATTCTGCCGGTGGCGGCCCTGATCGGCACGCTGATCGCCGTTTCGCGCCTGGTGGGCAATTCGGAATTTGCGGTGATGCGCGTGTCGGGTCTGTCCATCTGGCGCGTGGCGGGCTATTTTGCGGTGATCGGCGCACTGCTGTCGCTGCTGGTGCTGGTGATCGGCGAGTATGTCTCACCGTGGTCGGAACAGGCCGCACAGCGCTACAAGCTGGCGGCGACCCGTTCGGTGGTGGCGCAGCAATTCCGCTCCGGCCTGTGGGTGAAGGATGGCAGCAGCTTCATCAATGTGCGCGAGGTGATGCCCGACAACACCCTGCGCGGCATCGAAATTTACGGCTTCGACGCCGAGGGCAGCCTGGCCTGGATTCGTGCCGCCAAACAGGCCGACTGGCGCGGGGGGCGAACCTGGGACCTGCAGGAGGTGATGGAAACGCACTTTGATGCGGATGGCATCCGTGCCGTCCGCACCGACCGTCAGGACTGGCAATCGGTGTTGACGCCCGACATCCTCAGCGTGCTGCTGGTGGCGCCGGAAAAAATGTCGGCGCGCACCCTCTGGCGCTACGTGACGCACCTGAAGGAAAACAAGCAGAAAGCCTCGCGTTACGAACTTGCCCTGTGGACGAAATTCATCAGCCCCTTCGTCATCCCGATCATGATGTTGATCGCCATGCCGTTCGCCATCCAAGGGCCGCGCGCGGGCGGAACCAGCGCCAAGATTTTCATCGGTATTCTGGCCGGACTTGGCTTCCATCTGCTGAGCCGGCTGTTTGGCCATCTCGGATTGCTGAATGACTGGCCGGCCGTGACAGTGTCGATCCTGCCGCTGCTGATTTTCCTGGCCATCGCATTGGCGGGGATACGGTGGGTCGACCGGCGTTAGCGCCGCTGCCGCATCGGCTCGCCGCGTGTCTGCGCGTGAGCGATCCTGCGGCCAAGGTGGCCTGCGTGCATGCCCTGCAGGCGGAATGGCTGGCCGGGCATCTGGATCCTGAAGCCGATGCCGGGCGCGACCCGATCAACCAGCCCGGGCACCCGGACAAACCCGAACTGATTCCGCCACAAAAAGTACCGCGCCGTCGTGCCGATACCCTGCCGGGCCGCGCCGCGCTCATCCATGCGCTGGCACACATCGAATTCAACGCCATCAACCTGGCGCTCGACGCCGCCCACCGCTTTGCCGGCATGCCGCCAGCGTATTACGCCGACTGGCTCAAGGTGGCCGACGAGGAAGCGTTGCATTTCGACCTGCTGAACACGCACCTGGCGACGCTGGGCCATGCCTACGGGGATTTCCCCGCGCACAACGGCCTGTGGGACATGGCGCTGAAAACCGCGCACGACCCGCTGGTGCGCATGGCGCTGGTGCCGCGCGTGCTGGAAGCGCGCGGGCTCGATGCCACGCCCTTGATCGTCGACAAGCTCAGGGCTGCGAACGACCTGCGCATGGTCGAGATTCTCGGCATTATCGAGCGTGACGAGATCGGCCACGTCGCCATCGGCAGCCACTGGTTCGGCTGGCTGTGCGCGGCGCGCGGCCTCGCGCCCGAGTCGACGTTCAGGCAGTTGCTGGTGGAGTACGATGCGCCGCCGCTGAAGCCGCCGTTCAATCTGGCGGCGCGCCGCGCCGCGGGCTTCAGCGAGCCCGAGCTGGACTGGCTGAGCGGGTTGTAAATCCTATAAGCCCAGCGTTGTCGCCGACACGCCGGCCGGCGAACGCTGCCACATGCCCTCGAATTCCTGATTCAGCAACACGGTCTTGCGCGCGTCCTCCGGATGCAGCGTGCCGCGTGCCGCCGACTTGTCGGCGCGCAGCAGCACGCCGTGGCGGTCGACCAGCACGAACGCCTGATCGGGACGCGGCGCATCGGGGTCGGCCTGGCGGATTTCGAGGACGTGGCCGAAATCGCGCACCAACTGCATCAGGCGGGGATGCCTGCGTGCCACCAGACTGATGTCGTCGAGCAGCAGTTCGACGCGGCGGCCGCCGCCCGCCACGCACAACGCACGCAGGGCGGCGTGGCGTGGCGCGTGGTCGAGCTCCAGCAGGCTGAGATCGTGATCGTACACACGCAGCTGGCGGTGGGTGCCGGCCAGCAGGGCATCGAATGCGTCACGGAATTCCGCAGGGGTTTCAAAGGTGCTCATGGGGTGTCGATCTCCAGCCAGCCGGCTTCATGCCAGTCATACAAGCGCTCGTGCAGCGCGGCAGGCAAGGGGGGTGCGAGGCGGCGCTGATCGGCCAGTTGCTGCAGTGCGGCGGTTTCGTCGGCGGTCGCCGCAAAGGCCTCGCCGTTGATGAAAAAACGCCCGTCGGCAAACAGCAGGCGCGATTTGGGATTGAGCGCAACGCCGTGCTTGTTCGCCTGCTTGTTGAAAGCGGCGCGCGTGATCGGCGCGTCCGGCGCATCGAAAAACACATTGGGCTTGGGCTCGGACAGGTAGCGTCCGGCAAATTCGGCGATGTCGCGCTTGCTCCATTGGATTTTGGCGATCATGGCTTCGATCTGCGCCAGCATCGCCCGGCTGATTTCGCCGGGATGGGCCTGCAGGCGCAGGTCGGGGTCGGCGTAGCGGCCTTCCAGTTTGAGCGTGTCCTGCAGATGCATCAGGAAGCCGTGCGCCAGTTCGTCGGTGGTGGGCGCGCGGAAGCCGATCGAATAGGTCGTGCAGGCGTCTTCGGCGACGCCGTAATGCGCGACATGCGGCGGCAGGTAGAGCATGTCGCCAGGGCCGAGCACCCATTCCTCCTCGGGCTTGAAGCGGCGCAGGATTTTCAGCGGCACGTCGCCCAGGATCGCCAGGTCGGTCTGCGTGCTGATCTGCCAGCGGCGGTGACCCTGGCCCTGCAGCAGGAAGACGTCGTAGGAATCGAAATGCGGTCCCACGCTGCCGCCGGGAACGGCGTAGCTCACCATCAGATCGTCGAGCCGGGCGTGCGGAATGAAGTTGAAGCGCGCCAGCAGCGCGTCGGCTTCGGGCAGCACATGGTTGAGCGATTGCACCAGCAGCGTCCATTCGGTTTTCGGCAGGCGCTTGAAGTCGGTTTTTTTGAACGGACCGTGATCGAGTTGCCAGCGGGTTCCGCTGCCCTGGATCAGGCGCGACTCGACATCGTCGCGGCAGGCCAGCTGCTGCATCTCGCCGGGCGTCAAGAGGCCGGTGAAGCCCGGCACGGCGTTGCGGATCAATAGCGGTCGCTTGTGCCAGATGTCGCGCAGGAAAGGGGTGGGGCTCAAGCCGCCGAGTAGGGAGGTCATCATAAAAGAATTATAGCGATGGGATGGGGTGCCCCCTGTTAGAATGCTGCCGAAAAATGATTGCGGAGCCCCCATGCTGAAAGCGGGAGATCGCGCACCGGACTTTTCCAATCCGGACGCGGACATGAATATCGTCGAGTTGTCGCAGTTTCGGGGCAAAACGCTCGTGCTGTATTTTTACGTGCGCGACGACACGCCGGGCTGCACCACCGAGGCGATCGAGTTTTCCGATCTGGAAAGCGACTTCGCCAAGCTGGGCGCCGCGGTGCTCGGCGTGTCGCGCGACGACTGCATCAAGCATGGCGAATTCCGCGACAAGCACGGCATCAGCGTGCGGCTGCTGGCCGACAAGGAACAAACGACCTGCGCCGCCTATGGCGTGCTGCAGGACAAGGAAGTGGACGGCGTCGTGCGCAAAAGCGTGGTGCGCTCCACTTTCATCATCGACAAACAGGGCGTCATCCGCCACGCTCTGTACGGCGTTTCCAGCCGCGGCCACGCGGCGGAAGTGCTTCAACTCGTAAAGGAACTCAATTGAATATCGCCAAGGACACTGTCGTCACCATCACCTACATCGTCCGTGACATGGAAGGCAAGCTGCTGGAAGAGAGCGACGAACCGGTCAGCTACCTGCACGGCGGCTACGACAACATCTTCCCGCTGGTGGAGCAGGCGCTGGAAGGCAAGGCCGCAGGCGACAAGATCGACCTCAAGCTGCAGCCGGCCGACGCCTTTGGCGAATACGAAGAAGACCTGGTGCGGATGGAACCGCGCGAGGCCTTTCCGCCCGAGATTGAAATCGGCATGCAGTTCGTCGGCTCGCCGGTCGACGGCAGCGAGGAATTGCTCTATACCGTAACCGATATCGCCGAGGAAAAAGTGGTGGTCGACGGCAATCATCCCTACGCCGGGCAGGCGGTGCATTTCCAGTGCACCGTCGCCGACGTGCGCGCGGCCACGCCCGATGAGGTCGAGCACCGCCACGCGCATGGCGCCCACGGCCATCACCACCATTAATCCGATGCTGGCCAACCCGTTTTCTGTGACAGTCTGATCAAGATCACCGATGAAAACCACCTTCCTCGACTTTGAGCAGCCGATTGCTGAGCTCGAAGCCAAGATCGAAGAACTGCGCTTCGTGCAGGACGACTCCGCCCTCGACATCTCGGAGGAAATTCGTCGCCTGCAGAAGAAGAGCCAGACGCTGACCAAGGACATCTACGCCAAGCTCAACGCCTGGCAGGTGTCGCAGGTGGCGCGCCATCCGCAGCGCCCCTACACGCTGGATTACGTGCAGGGCATGTTCACCGATTTTTCCGAACTGCACGGCGACCGCGCCTATGCCGACGATCAGGCGATCGTCGGCGGCATGGCGCGCTTCAACGGCGAGCCGGTGATGGTGATCGGCCACCAGAAAGGCCGCGACACCAAGGAAAAGATAGTCCGCAATTTCGGCATGCCGCGTCCCGAGGGCTATCGCAAGGCCCTGCGGCTGATGCGCCTGGCGGAGAAATTCCGCCTGCCGATCTTCACCTTCATCGACACGCCCGGCGCCTATCCCGGCATCGGCGCCGAGGAACGCGGTCAGTCCGAGGCCATTGCGCGCAATCTGTATGTGATGGCCGAACTGCAGACGCCGATCATCTGCTCCATCGTCGGCGAAGGCGGCTCGGGCGGCGCGCTGGCGATCGGCGTCGGCGACCGTACCCTGATCCTGCAGTACTCGACCTATTCGGTGATCTCGCCGGAAGGCTGTGCCTCGATTCTGTGGAAGAGCGCCGACAAGGCCTCGGTTGCCGCAGAAACCCTGGGCATTACTGCCGACCGCCTGAAAGCCAATGGGCTGGTCGACCGCATCGTCGAGGAGCCGCTGGGCGGTGCGCAGCGTAACTGGGACGCGATGTTCCAGGCGATGCGCCGTGCGCTCACCGACACCCTGTCCGAATTGCGCAAACAGCCGGCCGATGCCTTGCTGAGCGCGCGCTACCAGCGCCTGCGGGCGTATGGCAGCTTCAAGGAAACCCCTGCCAAGTAACCCCGTTGCCACGGCGGTGGCGGCCAGTCTGGCGCGCCACGTGCCACCGCATGCGCGGCTGGTACTGGCACTGTCGGGCGGGCTCGACTCGGTCAGCCTGCTGCACGCCTTGCTGGCGTTGCGCGATCAACATCCCTTCATCTTGCGGGCCGTGCATGTGCATCACGGCCTGTCTTTGCATGCCGGCCAGTGGGCCGATTTTTGCGCGCAGCGCTGCGCGGAGTATGGGGTCGAGCTGGACATCCATCCTGTCGAGATCGCGCGCGATGATGCGGCGGGAATCGAAGCCGCCGCGCGGCGCGAACGCCAGCGCATTTTCGCTGCGCTGGACGCTGATTTTTTGCTGACCGCGCATCAGCAGGACGACCAGGCCGAAACGCTGCTGCTGCAATTGCTGCGCGGCGCCGGGCCGAAAGGCCTGGCCGCGATGGCCGAACTGCAGTCGCGCCCGGGCTGGCGGGCGGCGCAGTTGCGGCCCGTGCTGGGCGTGGCACGGGCCGACCTGCTGGCCTACGCCCAGGCGCATGGCCTGGTATGGGTCGACGACGAGAGCAACCGGGACATCCGTTATCGGCGCAACGCGCTGCGCCAGCAGGTGATGCCGCTGCTGGCCGCGCATTTCCCGGGCGCCGGCGCCACCCTCGCGCGCGCGACCGCCTTGCAGGCCGAGGCTGCTGAATTGCTGGACGATCTGGCGCGGCTGGACGCGGCGGCGGCCATCGCAGGCGAGCGCCTCGATTGCGCAGCGCTGGCCGCTTTGTCCCCGCCGCGCGCGCGCAATCTGCTGCGCCATTTCATCGAGCAGCAGGGCCAGCCGATGCCCAATTTCCGCCGGTTGAACGAGGCGCTGCACCAGTTGCTGGCGGCGAAACACGATGCGCGCGTCTGTGTCCGGCTGGGTCAGCGGGAAATCTGGCGCTTTCGGGGCGGAGCCTATCTGGTGCCCTTGCCGCCGGTCGAAACGGCGCCGGTTCGCTGGCAGGGCGAGGCTGTGCTCCGGGTGCCGGCTGCTGGGGTGAGCGTGCAGCTGGACACGGTGAGTGGGGCTGGTCTGAAACGCGACCGGTTGCAGGCAGGTGAGGTCACCCTCGGGGTGCGGCAGGGGGGCGAGCGGCTGAGGCCACACGCCGGCGGACCGCATCGCAGCCTGAAAAACCTGCTGCAGGAGCAGGGCATTCCGCCCTGGCAGCGCGATCGCCTGCCGCTGCTGTGGTGCGATGGGCAGCTGGTCTGGGCGGCCGGCATCGGTTTCGATGCCGATTGGCTCGCCGGGCCGGGGGACCCCGGGCTGCTGCCGCGCATCGCCGGGTAGCCGTGGGGCAAGCTGACATCGCGATGACGAACGCAATAAGATACCTTAATCATTTCAGTCCCTCGACGAAGACGCGTCTGGTTCGGAGGATTTTGGAGCAATGCCGTTCAGCAACTTGTCATTCCCGTGGGCTCGGCTGGCTAATGGATAATCTGAGATAAAAAGAGGGTGGCATGGCTTCCTACAAAGGGGTAGACGTCGATGAAGGGCTGATCGATCTGATTGGTTTCATGGGCAGGGCGGAGGAAATCCGCGAAAGCCTGCAAAGCCTGCGTTCCGTGTGGGATAACCTCACCCTGCTGGGGCACCTGTCCGGCACCGCGACCGACATGTCTGACACGCGCAGCGCGTTTCAGGAATTGAGCAGTGGCCTGCTCAACCAGCTTGGATGCGAAACGCTGAAGAAGACCACGCTGGCGATGAAGTCCAAGGCGCAGGTGGCGGTGGACATCATGATCCGCAACCTGTTCGAGCGCACCGCCGACATCGGCTTTCTCGCCATGGACGACGATGCACGGGAATACCTCGAAAAATTTGCGCCGCTGAAATCCCGCACCATCGGCGAAAAAGCCAGGCTGGAACTGGAGCAATACGACGCCGGCCTACGGGCGCGATTCAGGGAGTACGTGCAGAAGTATTCCGTGTACGCCAACATCATCCTGCTCGACGTCGAGGGCAACGTGCTGCTGCAACTGGACGAAAACAATCCGGTGCGCAGTTCGAGCGATCCGCTGATTGCCGAGTCGCTGGCAACATCCCAATCCTATGTCGAGACCTATCGGCACAGCGACCTGCTCCCCGGCCAGGCCGAGAGCCTCATCTATTCCTATCGGGTCACTTCGCTGAACGGGAATGGCAAGCTGGGCGTGCTGTGCTTGTGCTTCCGTTTCGCCAACGAAACCGAGGGGATATTCGCCAATCTGGTGGGGCCATCGGACTGGAGCGTGGTGACGCTGCTCGACCGGCGCGGTGCCGTCATCGCCAGCAGCGACAACTACCACGTGCCGGTAGGCGCGCGGCTGGAGCACGACCTGACGCGCAGCTGGAAAGTGACGCGCTTTGGCGGGCGTGCCTATCTGTCCGCAACGCGCGCCACCCAGGGTTACCAAGGCTACATGGGGCCAGGCTGGTATGGCCATGTGATGCTGCCGCTGGAACACGCCTTCGAGCAGGAGTCGGCACGAGAAGAGGCGAGCATCCCGGACAGCGCACTCGAGGCGGTGATGCGCAACCCGCGTCTGTTCAGCGAGGAACTGCGTGGAATTCCGGATCAGGCCGCGCGGATCCAGCGCGCGCTGAATCGTTCGGTCTGGAATGGCAACGTCAGCCAGCACGGCGATCGCAAGGCGCTGAATCCCGCCTTCTCCAAAATATTGTTGTGGGAAATCAGCAACACCGGGCTGAAGACGCAGGATGTGTTCGACAAGTCCATCCGGAATCTGCATCACACCGTGGTGTCGTCCATCCTGCAGGATGGACAGTTTCAGGCCGCGCTGGCGATCGACATCATGGACCGCAACCTCTACGAACGCGCCAACGATTGCCGCTGGTGGGCGCTGGCGCCGGTGTTCCGCCGTGTCCTGTCTTCTGCTTCAAAAGATGACGCCGAATTGAGTGCGGTGGCCGAGACGCTGGTGCACATCAACGAGCTCTACACCGTGTACGACAACCTGGTGGTGTTCGATCGCGGCGGCCGCGTGCTTGCGGTGTCCAACCCGCACGATCAGGCACTGTGCGGGCAGGCACTGAACGAGGAGTGGGTGCGCCAGACGCTGTCGTTGAGCGACAGCCAGCGTTATGCGGTTTCCGAATTTGCAGCCAGCCCTTTGTACAAAGGACGGCATACCTACATCTACGGCGCTGCGATTCGCGCTCAAACCGCCGCGCGCAATGTCGTCGGCGGGATCGGCATCGTGTTCGACGCGGCGCCACAGTTTTCGGCGATGCTGCTGGACGCCCTGCCGCGAGATGAAGCGGGCGGCGTGCCAGGCGGCTGTTTCGGGGTGTTTGCCGACCGCGAGCGGCGTGTCATCGCATCGACGCTGGACAAGCTGACGCCCGGCATGGTGCTGGAACTGGACGGCCCGTTCTTCAGTATGGGCAACGGCGGGCGGAAATCCGGGATCGCCGTATTCAACGGCGGTTACTATGCCGTGGGCGCCTGCATGTCCAAGGGCTATCGTGAATACAAGGGGGCGGACGATGCCTACCAGAACGACGTGGTCGCGCTGATATTCACCCCCCTGGGAGAATGCAAACAGGACAACCGCAGGCGGGCATCGACCCCGCGCGCAAGGCTGCAAAGCCGGGAAATCCAGTCCGCCGACGGCGGCGAATGCGTTGAAATTGCCACCTTTTATGTGGACAGCCACTGGCTGGGCATCCCGGTCGCCCATGTGGTCGAGGCCATCGATGTCAAAGGGCTGACCCGCGTTCCCGGTGCCGCAAACGGCCTGCTCGGCTACATCATGTTCAACGACCAACTGATTCCCGTGGTAGGGCTGTGGGGCATGCTGGGCAAAGAAGACCAGCGCCACGCCAGCCGCGAACCGCAAATCATCGTCATGCGCCAAGCTGCCGGGAGCGATTCGCTGCTCGGTGTGATGGTGGACGAGCTGGGCGAAATCCCGGAAGTCCCGCTCGATCGCATCGAAAAACTCTCATCCATGCTGGAAGGGGGAAATGGCTTGGCTGAAAGCCTGATCAAACCTGGCACCGGAAAAGACGCCGGAGAAATGATCGTCGTGCTTTCGGTACATCAGCTGTGGCGCAAGTTCATGCGGGTGAGTGAGTGCGAGTGATTCTTCGGGCCATGCATCTGGCAGGGGGTTGGCATCAAACACAAACCAATCCGACCCCTCTGACATGAACGGCGCTCTTACTTCGGCCAACTTACATTCAGTAAATACGACGGGGTCAGGGTCAAGCACGATGGTATGCGACTCTGGCCCCAGGGAGGACTCGCCTCCCTGAATCCCTACACCGACAGGGAAGACGCTCGCTCGACAGGTCCTGGGAGCTGGAGCCGGAATCGCGCCTCGCCTGCCAGGCTATCGTCGACGGCATCGACCTGGTGATCGAGATTCCCAAGTACTCGATCAACATGGTCAAGGAAGGGCATTGACCCCAAGCAATCCATCAGCCCGTCATTCCGGCGGAGGGCGGCAAGCAAGACAGGGGCCGGCCGGCCGTGATATCCTAGCGGGCTGATTTTCATGGTTTTTTGAACGTTTTCTTCTATTTTGTACGGAGCATACACATGGCTGTTCAGCGCACTTTTTCCATCATCAAACCCGATGCCGTCGCCAAGAACGTGATTGGCAAGATCGTCAGCCGTTTCGAGAGCAATGGCCTCAAGGTGGTGGCGTCCAGAATGAAGCACCTGTCGCGCCAGGAAGCCGAAGGCTTCTACGCGGTGCACAAGGAGCGTCCTTTCTTCAAGGATCTGGTCGAGTTCATGATTTCGGGCCCGGTGGTGCTGCAGGTGCTGGAAGGTGAAGACGCGATCGCCAAGAACCGTGCGCTGATGGGCGCGACCGATCCGAAGAAGGCCGATCCGGGCACCATTCGCGCCGACTTTGCCGAGAGCATCGACGCCAACGCGGTGCATGGCTCCGACGCGCCGGAAACCGCGGCGATCGAGATCGCCTACTTCTTCCCGGCCTGCGAAGTCTACGCAGGCCGTTAATCACGCAGTAATGCCGCAGAATCTGCTCGATTTCGACCTCGAAGGATTGACCGCCTGGTTCACCGAACTGGGCGAGAAACCGTTTCGCGCCAGGCAGGTGTTCCATTGGGTGCATCAGGCCGGGGTGGCCGATTTCGCGCAGATGACCGACATCGCCAAAAGTCTGCGCGAGAAGCTGCAGCAGCATGCGGTGGTGCAGGCCCCGGCGATCAACTACGCGCACACGTCTTCCGACGGCACCCGCAAGTGGCTGTTCGATGTCGGCGTCGCCAACGGTATCGAGACCGTATTCATCCCCGAGGACGATCGCGGCACCCTGTGCGTGTCGTCGCAGGTGGGCTGCGCGCTGGAGTGCACCTTCTGTTCGACCGGGCGGCAGGGCTTCAACCGCAACCTTACGGTGGCCGAGATTATCGGCCAGTTGTGGGTGGCGCATCACAGCCTGAAGACCGAGCCCAATCGCACGACTGGAGAAATCTCCGAGCGGCCGGTGACCAACGTGGTGATGATGGGCATGGGCGAGCCGCTGGCCAACTTCGAGAACGTGGTGACCGCGCTCGGCATCATGCTCGATGATCATGCCTACGGCCTGTCGCGGCGACGGGTGACGGTGTCGACCTCGGGCCTGGTGCCGGCGATGGACCGGCTGGCCGAGCGCTGCCCGGTGGCGCTGGCGGTCAGCCTGCACGCGCCCAACGATGCGCTGCGCGACCAGATCGTGCCGATCAACAAGAAGTATCCCTTGCGCGAGTTGATGGCAGCGTGCCGGCGCTATCTGGTGCATGCGCCGCGCGATTTCATCACCTTCGAATACGTGATGCTGGCCGGGGTGAACGATCAACCCGAGCACGCGCGCCAGTTGATCGAGTTGACGCGCGACGTGCCGTGCAAATTCAATCTCATCCCGTTCAATCCGTTCCCGGATTCGGGCTACGAAAAGCCGCGGGGCGAACCCATGCGGGTGTTCCGCGAGATACTGCAGGACGCAGGCTACGTGGTGACGACGCGCAAGACGCGCGGCGACGATATCGACGCTGCCTGCGGCCAGTTGGCAGGCAAGGTGGCCGACAAGAGCGGACGCGTGATGAAACGAATGCAAAAGGAGGCGGCGTGAAAAAATGGGTCATCTTGGCGACAGCCTTGCTGGTGGGTTGTGCGGGGCAGCCGATGAGCGAGGGCGGCATCGCGAATACGCAGGTCGACAACGAAAGCCGTCAGCGTGCGCGGGCGTTCACCGAACTGGCCAGCGCTTATCTCGCCCGCGCGCAGTACAAGGTCGCGCTGGACGAACTGCGCAAGGCGATCACCGTCGATAGCCGCTATGGCCCCGCCTACAACCTCTACGGCCTGATCTACATGGAACTGGCCGAGGACAAGCTGGCCGAGGAAAACTTCCGGCGCGCCATCGAGCTGGATCGCAGCGATTCCGAGGCGCGCAACAACTACGGCTGGTTCCTGTGCACCCGCGATCGCTTTGACGAAGGACTCGAACAGTTCACCGTTGCCCTGCGCAATCCCTTGTATGCCCATCCCGAACGGGCCATGGCGAATGCCGGCGTGTGCGCCGAAAGGAAAGGCGACCTGGCTTTGGCAGAGGCCAATTTGCAGCGCTCGCTCAAGCTGCAACCCGACAATCCCAACACCCTCATCAAGCTGGCCGGCCTGAACTTTCGCCAGGGGAGGCTGACGGAGACGCAGCGCCTGCTGAGCCGTCATGCCGAGTTGGCGCCGCCGACCGCGGAAAGTCTTTGGCTGGGCGTGCGGCTGGAACGCAAGCTGGGCGACCGCGCACAGGAGGCAGCCTACGGACTGCAACTGCGCAAGCGTTTCCCCGATTCGAATGAAGCCCGGCTGCTGACGTCAGGGCAGTACGAATGAGCGAGCACGAACAGCCCTCGATCGGCCAGGCTCTGCGCGAGGCGCGTGAGACGCAGGGGATGCGGCAGGAAGAGGCCGCCGCACGCTTGCGCTTGATGCAGCGCCAGATCGAGGCGATGGAAACGGACGATTTCGAAAGTCTGGGCCAGCCCGTTTTCGCGCGCGGATTTGTCCGCAACTATGCGCGCCTGCTGGGGCTGGCGCCCGATGCCTTGCTGGCGCGCATGGAGGGGGCGCCGGTGGAGCTCGCCGCCACCGTTCGCCACCCCGAGCCGCCATTGCCGTGCTCCTGGTTGTCTTCGCCCTGGCTGATTCTGTTGCTGCTGGGACTGCTGATTGTGGTGGTGGCGCCGGTGACGCTCTACTGGTGGCTTAACGAGGGCGAGGATGAACTGATCAGCCAGGTGCCTTCCACTGTGCAGATCGACCCCGTGCCGCTTGCCATGCCCGAGCCCCTTGCGGAGCCCGTGGAAGCGCCAGTTCCGGCCGACCCCTCGGCGACGGAATCGAATGTTGCGCCTGCTGCACCCGTGGAGGCCCCCGTCGAAGTGTCCACTCCAACCGAAGGCGGCGCCCCGGCAGCGCCGGAGAACCTGGATTTCGGTGGGGTTCTGTATCTCGAATTTTCTGGAGATGCCTGGGTCGAGATCAAGGATGCCAGCGGCCGCATGCTGCATCGTCAACTCAATTTGGCGGGCGGCAAGGTGAACGTTCGGGGTCATCCCCCCTTCGATCTGGTCATCGGCAATGCCGCACAAACCCGCTTGTTGTATAACGGGCGCCCGATCGACCTGAAGCCCTTTACCGGCTTGTCGGTCGCGCGCTTTACCCTCGAAGAATAGTCCTCCTGGAAGAATGATGTCCCCAATAATCCGCCGCCCCACCCGTCAGGTGCAGATCGGCAATGTGCGGGTCGGCGGCGATGCGCCCGTGGTCGTGCAGTCGATGACCAACACCGATACCGTCGACATCAGCGGCACGGTGCGCCAGGTGCAGGCGCTGGCCGAGGCTGGCTCCGAAGTGGTGCGCATCACCGTCAACACGCTGGAGGCCGCGGCCGCGGTGCCGCGCATCCGTGAACGCCTCGACGTGCTCGGCTGCCGGGTGCCGCTGGTCGGCGATTTTCATTTCAACGGCCACAAGCTGCTGACCCAGGTGCCGGAATGCGCCGAGGCACTCGCCAAGTACCGGATCAACCCGGGCAACATCGGGCGCGGCAACAAGCGCGACGAGCAGTTCGCCACCTTGATCGAGGTGGCGTGTCGCTACGACAAACCGGTGCGCATCGGCGTCAACTGGGGCAGTCTCGACCAGGCACTGGCGGCGCGCATGATGGACGACAACGCGCGGCTTGCGCAGCCGGAAGACGCCGAAGTGGTGATGCGTCGCGCCATGGTCGCCTCTGCGCTGGAGTCGGCGAAAAAGGCCGAGGAACTCGGGCTCGGCGGCAACAAAATCATTCTTTCCTGCAAGATGAGCCGGGTGCAGGACCTGATTTCGGTGTACCGCGATCTGGCGTCGCAGTGCGACTATCCGCTGCATTTGGGGCTGACCGAAGCCGGCATGGGCTCGAAGGGCATCGTCGCCTCCACCGCCGCCCTGGCGGTGCTGCTGCAGGAAGGCATCGGCGACACCATCCGCATTTCGCTGACCCCCGAGCCGGGCGGTGATCGCACCCAGGAAGTGCGGGTCGGCCAGGAAATCCTGCAGGCGCTGGGCCTGCGCGCCTTCACCCCGCAGGTCACCGCCTGCCCGGGTTGCGGTCGCACCACCTCGACCGTGTTCCAGGAACTGGCGCAGGACATCGAGACCTATCTGCGCACTCAGATGCCGGTGTGGCGCAGCCAGTATCCCGGCGTCGAAGCCATGCAGGTGGCGGTGATGGGCTGCGTGGTCAACGGCCCCGGCGAATCCAAGCACGCCAACATCGGCATTTCGCTGCCCGGCACCGGCGAAGTGCCGGTGGCGCCGGTGTACGTCGACGGAGAGAAGACGGTGACGCTGAAGGGCGACCGCATCGCCGCCGATTTTCAGGTGATCGTCGAAGACTATGTGCGCAGCCATTACGGCGCCGCGTGACCCGTATTTCTGTTGATTAATTTATGAGCAATAACATTCAATCCGTGCGCGGTATGAACGACTGCCTGCCCGATGTCACCGACACCTGGCAGGGCTTCGAGGCGATCGTGCGCGACTGGCTGCGGCGCTACGGCTACCGCGAGATGCGCACGCCCATCCTCGAGCACACGGGCCTCTTCAAGCGCGCGATCGGCGAGGTCACCGACATCGTCGAGAAGGAGATGTATACCTTCGTCGACGAGCTGAACGGTGAATCGCTTGCGCTGCGCCCGGAAGGCACGGCCTCGTCGGTGCGCGCGGTCATCCAGCACAACCTGCTGTACGACGGCGGCAAGCGGCTCTGGTACACGGGGCCGATGTTCCGCCACGAGCGTCCGCAGAAGGGCCGCTACCGGCAGTTCCACCAGGTCGGCGTCGAGGCGCTCGGCTTTGCCGGGCCGGACGTCGACGCCGAACTGATCGTGATGTGTGCCGACCTCTGGCGCGAACTCGGCATTGCGCCGACGCTGCAGATCAACACCCTGGGCGACTACGAGTCGCGGCAACGTCACCGCGCCAAGCTGATCGCGTATTTCGAAGCGCATCAGGACGCGCTTGACGAGGACTCGAAGCGCCGCCTGCACAGCAACCCGCTGCGCATTCTCGACAGCAAGAACCCGGCGATGCAGGCGCTGAACGACGCGGCGCCCAAGCTGATGGATGAACTCGACGAGGCAGCGCTCGCGCATTTCGATGCGCTGCAGGGTCTGCTGCGCGCCAGCGGCATCGCGTTCGAGATCAACCCGCGGCTGGTGCGCGGGCTCGACTACTACAACCGCACCGTGTTCGAATGGGTGACCGACCAGCTCGGCGCGCAGGGCACGGTCTGTGCGGGCGGGCGCTACGACGGCCTGATCGAGCAGCTGGGCGGCAAGCCGGCGCCGGCCGCCGGTTTCGCCATGGGCATCGAGCGCCTGCTGTCGTTGATGGAGGTGGCCGGCACGCCGCTGTCGACGCCGGTGCCGGATGCGTATATTGTCCACGCCGGCGAGACCGCCGCGGCCTACGCCTGGCAGGCCGCGGCGACGCTGCGCGGCGCCGGACTGGCGGCCGTGCTGCATTGCGGCGGCGGCAGCTTCAAGTCGCAGATGAAAAAGGCCGACGCCAGCCGCGCGCGCTATGCAGTGATCATCGGCGATGATGAGGCGGCGGCGCAGCAGGTGACGCTGAAGCCACTGCGCGGCACAGCGGAACAGACCCGCGTCGAACTGGCGCTGGCTATCGATATTCTGAAACAGGCATCAATTTAATAAGGCAGAGCAATGGCAACCTACGATCTCGACGAACAGGAACGGATGGACGAACTGAAGGCCTGGTGGAAACGCTGGGGTAGCCTGGTGATGTTCGGGCTGGCCGTGGTGATCGCCGTGGCGGCGGGCTGGCGCTACTGGCAGAACCGCGTGGTGACGCAAAGCCTGGAGGCCGCCGCCGTATACGAGCAGCTGACCCAGTCGCTGCAAACCAATGACACCAAGGCGGCGCGCGACGCCGGGGCCATGCTGATCGACCAGTACAAGGGCACCGCCTATGCACCGCGTGCGGCACTGCTGCTGGCCAAACTGAACGTCAGCGCCAGGGACTTGAAGAGTGCGCAAACCCAGCTCGAATGGGCGGTGGCTCATAGCAAGGAACCCGCGGTCAAGGATCTGGCGCGCCTGCGGCTGGCCGGAGTGCAGCTCGATCAGAAGGAATACGACGCTGCGCTGAAAACCCTGTCCGCGACGCACAGCGACGCGTTTGACTTCCGCTTCCACGATCTGAAGGGTGACGTGCTGCTGGCGCAGGGCAAGCCGGCCGAGGCGCGCGCCGCCTATCAGGCGGCGTTCGGCAAGATGGCGGAAGACAACCCCTACCGCAGCATCGTCGAACTGAAGCTCGACGCGTTGGGAGGGGAAGCCAAGTGAAGATGCGTCTGATGGTTGCCGCACTAGCCCTGGCCCTGTCGGGATGCAGCACAGTCGGCTCGATGACCAGCACCGTGGGGGGCTGGTTCGGCTCCGGCCCAGCCAAGCAGAAGTCTGCCGAACTGGTCGAGTTCAAACCATCGGCCAGCCTGGTCGAAGCCTGGAAAAGCGAAACCGGCGACACAGCGGGACGCCTGTTCCGCCCGCAGGCCGAAGGCGACGATGTGTTTGCCGCGGGCGGCAGCCGGGTGGCGCGGATTGCCGTGCTGACCGGCAACACCGTCTGGAACACGGACACTGGCGTGAAGCTTTCGGCCGGCACGGGCGTGGGCCGGGGGCTGGTGCTGGCGGGCGGCAGCAAAGGTGAACTGCTGGCGCTGGATCAGGCCAGCGGCCAGTTGCGTTGGAACGTGGGGCTGTCGAGCGAAGTGACCGGGCAACTGCTGGCGGTGGGCGATACGGTGATTGCGCGCACCGGCGATGGCCGCGTGCATGGACTGGCAGCCGCCGACGGCAGCCGCAAATGGCTGTATACCCGCACCCTGCCGGCCTTGAGCCTGCGCAGTTCGGGCGGCATGGCGGAGCGCGACAACGTGGTCTATGTCGGCTTTCCGGGCGGCAAGCTGGTTGCGCTCGACGCCAGCAACGGTGCCCAGCTGTGGGAGGCTACGGTGGCCTTGCCGCGCGGGGCGACCGAACTCGAACGGGTGGCCGACGTGATGGGCAATCCGGTAGTGGATGCGCGTCAGGTCTGCGCGGTCGCCTATCAGGGCCGGGTAGCCTGCTTCGATCGCCGCACCGGCTCGCCGCTGTGGGCGCGCGACACCTCCAGCAACAGCGGGCTGGCGATGGACGAGCGCAATCTCTACGTCACCGACGACAAGGATGCCGTGACGGCCTACGACAAGGCCAGCGGCCGCGCCGGCTGGCGCCAGGACAAGCTGGCACGCCGCCAGGTGACTGCGCCGCTGGCGCTGGGCATCTGGGTGGTGGTGGCCGACGGTGAAGGCTTCGTGCACGTGTTGTCGGCCGAGGACGGCAGCTTCGTCGCGCGCGCCAAGGTCGACAGCAGCATGCGCACCGCGCCCGTCGACATCGGACCGGGCTTCGCGGTACAGACGACCAAAGGTTCTGTGGTCGCATTCAGACTAAAATAAATCGCGCGTCGGCCAGGCCGGCGCGCAGCTAGGATAAACATGCTTCCCACTCTGGTTCTTGTCGGGCGTCCCAACGTCGGCAAGTCCACCCTCTTCAACCGCCTCACCGGTACGCGCGACGCCCTGGTGCACGACATGCCGGGGATGACGCGCGACCGTCATTACGGGCGCGGGCGCATCGGCGGCAAACCCTATCTAGTGGTCGACACCGGCGGTCTCGAGCCGGTGGCCACCGAAGGCATCATGGCCGAAATGGCGCGCCAGACGCTGCAGGCCATTGACGAGGCCGACGCCATCATCTTCATGGTCGATGCGCGCAGCGGCCTGACGCCGCAGGACAAGGTGATCGCCGACCGTCTGCGCCGTGCGACCTGTCCGGTGTTGCTGGCGGTCAACAAGGCCGAAGGCATGAATCCCTCGGTGGTCACCGCCGAATTCCATGAATTGGGCTTGGGCCAGCCGCTGGCGATTTCCAGTGCGCACGGCGACGGCATTTCCGATCTGGTCGACGAGGCGCTGGCGCCGTTTTCAGAAGAAGAGGAAAAGGTCGACGAATTCGGCATCCCCAAGATTGCGCTGGTGGGCCGCCCCAACGTCGGCAAATCGACCCTGGTCAACGCGCTGGTGGGCGAGGAACGCGTGATCGCGTTCGACCAGCCGGGCACTACGCGCGATTCGATCTACGTCGAGTTCGAGCGCGACGGCAAGCCCTACATCCTGATCGACACTGCCGGTGTGCGGCGCCGCGGCAAGGTGTTCGAGACCTTTGAAAAGTTCTCCGTCATCAAGACGCTGCAGGCGATCGAGGACGCAAACGTGGTCGTGCTGGTGCTCGACGCCCGCGAGAACATTTCCGAGCAGGATGCGCATCTGGCCGGCTTCGTGCTGGAAACCGGACGGGCACTGGTGGTCGCCATCAACAAGTGGGATGGCCTGAGCCCCGAGCAGCGCGACGACATCAAGCGCGACATTGGCCGCAAGCTCGCCTTCCTCGATTTCGCCCGCTTCAATTACATTTCGGCGCTGAAGGGCAAGGGTCTGGAAGCCTTGCTGAAAGATGTCGAGGCGGCGCACGCTGCAGCCTTCATCAAGATGTCGACGCCCAAGCTCACGCGGGTGCTGGAAATGGCGGTGGAACAGCATGCGCCGCCGAAGAACGGACTGTTCCGGCCCAAGCCGCGCTACGCCCACCAGGGTGGCAAGAACCCGCCGGTCATCATCCTGCACGGCAACGCGCTGGAAGGCCTGCGCGACGACTACAAGCGCTACCTGGAAAGCAGCTTCCGCAAGGCGTTCAAGCTGCAGGGCACGCCGCTCCGTATCCAGATCAAGGAAGACAGTGGCAAGAATCCGTTCGAAGGCAAGAAACGCGCGCCGCTGACCGAGAGTGAAGCGACGCGGATGCGGCGCAAGAAGCGGGTGCGGCGCAAGGTCTACGGCGCCAGTTGAGTGTGCGCACAGGCTTGACCCGCAATGGGCAGGCCGTGCTGGTTTTCGATCAGCCCGCAGCCGGCGGGCTCAGTCAAGCCAGCGCACCAGATAAAACAGCTTGAATCCTTCCGACGAGCGCGACGGGCCGCTGGCAAGCGCAGCGTGACGGCTTTTTTCAGGGTCGGCATGCGCCCGCGCTTCGGCTTCGCTGGCATAGATTTCGACCACGCCTTCGGGAAAGCGCGTGCGTTTCTTGCCTGAGGGCGAGTAAATCACCACCGCCGAGGTGCCGACGACTTTCGATTCGACATCGGTAAACAGGCTGGTGGCTTGCGGCATAGGGCTTGTTTACTCCGATTTCACGCCTGCGGCGAGGTCGATTCGGAACGCAGCCAGCGAAGCGGGCCGCGCCGCTGTGCGCGCACAGCAAGCGGGTTGCGACAAAGGGATGCGTCCGAATCGGCCCGCCCCTTCGGGTTGCCGCGAGAAAGCGCGGCTGCGGCGTTGCGTCGCTTGGCAAGGGATAGCCCTTGCCGGCGCGACGCGCCTTGCATCCATCGCTTTCTCGCGGCAACGCAGGCGCGAAATCGGAGTAAACATGCCCTAGTGGGTCTTCTTGGGAATGCTGCTGATCTTGACGGCGTGGCTGGTCGGCGTCTCGTCGCTATAGTGCGGACGCTCGTCCAGAGTGCGGCCGGTCAGCTGGGCGAGCTCGGTTTCGCGGCTGGAAATCACCATCAGGCAATCCTTGATGCCGAGAATCGTGGGTTCGGTCAGCGGGCTGGGGTTGCCGTCGCGCGGGGCGGTGTCGCGAACGATGGAGGTCAGGGTCTTGCGCATCATGCGCATCAGGCGCTGTTCGTCGTGCAGGGCTTTTTCATTGTCCATGGGAATACTCCGGAAGTGCGGCAAAGAGTCGTCATTGTCGGCGTCGCCCCGGGCTTCGTCAACGCAAGGCCCTGGTGCGTGCGGGGATAAAAAGCGCGACAGGGGGCATAAGAAGAATGAACCGACGGCGCATTCCGGCTGATTTAAGCTAGCCGCCTGAGGAGAAGCCGCATGTCAGAGCCAAAAACACCCGATCACAGCGATGTCCGCGAAATCCGCATCAACCCCATCGTGCCGAGCGAGTCGGTGCTGGTTGCCACGGCGCGCAGCATGCGCCCGAAAAAAGCCGAGGAACTGGCGCCGCGCGACACCCGCAAGCACGTCGAAACCTGCCCGTTCTGCCGTGGCAACGAGCACAAGACGCCGCCGCTGATCCTGAGCTGGCCGGAAACCGGCGACTGGCAGATCCGCATGGTGGAAAACCTCTATCCGGTGCTGGGCGACGACCGCGAGCAATCCAATTTCAACTTCGGTCTGCAGCAGACCATCGACGGTTACGGCCGCCACGAGGTCATCATCGACCACCATGAACACGGAATTGCGGTGCACGAGATGGCTGAATCGCATCTGGCCGCGTTGTTCGGCGTCTACCAGACGCGCATGCGCCAGCTGTTCGAATCGGACGCGCGGTTGAAATACGTGCTGGTGTTCAAGAACTTCGGCCCCGCGGCTGGCGCTTCGATCCCGCACACGCACAGCCAGGTGATCGCGATGCCGGTGGTGCCGGAAAACGTCGACGCCGAAGTCAAGAACAGCGCGGCGCATTTCGCCAAGCATCATCACTGCATATTCTGTGCGCTGATCGACGAGGCGCTGACCTTTGAAGCGACGATCTACGACCGCACCTCGGGCGCGGTGCGGCGCAAGATCAACGTCGGCCAGTACGTGGTCGAACGCGGCGAGAAATTCATCGCGATCAAGCCCTTTGCCAGCCGCTACGAGTGGGAAGTGCACATCCTGCCGCTCACGCACCAGGCCGATTTCCTCGACGTTCGCGCTGAGGACATGGCCGATCTGGCGCGAGTGATGAAACGCACCATGGCGCGGCTGGATGCCGTTATCGGCGGCGCGCAGTACAACTTCTTCCTCCACTCCGTGCCGCACGACAGCCAGCAGGCCGCCCACGCGCCGAGCTACCACTGGCATCTGGAGATCTGCCCGCGCACCTCGATTCCCACCGGTTTCGAGCTGGGCTCGGGCCTGTTCGTCAACACCATCAACCCGGAACAGGCAGCCGAGCGCCTGCGGGCGGTGGAACTGTAGATCAGGCCGTCCGGGCAACCGCAGCGATCGTGAACCTGGGCTAGAATGGAAGGCCGCAATCCGCCATGAATGGGGCGTCGCATTCCGCGGCGCCTGCCCAAACCCCCCCGCCCGTGAACCTATCGCTTTATCGTCCTGTCCTGTCCGCTGCATTGTGGGGTGCGTCGCGTGTTTGAACGACATGCCGGCGGCGAGCGCGTCATCCTGGTGGCGCTCGATTTTGGCGATCCGGATTTTGCCGAAAGCGTGGCCGAGTTGCGCCTGCTGGCCGGGGGTGCCGGGCTCGACATCGTGGGCGAAGTGCAGGGCAAGCGCAGCCGACCGGATGCCGCGCTGTTCGTCGGCAGCGGCAAGGCCGACGAGATCGCGGCGCTGGTGGCAGCCACCGACGCCGACGTCGTTATCTTTAATCATGAACTGTCGCCGGCCCAGGAGCGCAACCTGGAGCGCCGCCTGCACTGTCGGGTGATCGACCGCACCAGCCTGATCCTGGACATCTTCGCCCGCCGCGCCCAGAGCGCGGAAGGCAAATTGCAGGTCGAACTGGCCCAGCTGCAGCATCTGTCGACCCGCCTGGTGCGCGGCTGGACCCACCTGGAGCGCCAGCGCGGCGGCGTCGGCATGCGCGGTCCGGGCGAGAAACAGCTGGAAACCGACCGTCGCCTGCTCGGTGTGCGGGTCAAGGCACTGCGCGAGCGGCTCGCCAAGCTGGGCAAGCAGCGCCGCACCCAGCGCCGCTCGCGCGCGCGCCAGCACGTGCTGTCGGTGGCGCTGGTGGGCTACACCAACGCCGGCAAGTCGACCCTGTTCAATGCGCTGACGCGCGCCGGCGCCTATGCGGCCGACCAGCTTTTCGCCACCCTCGACACCACCACGCGCAAGATCTATCTGCCCAGGGTGGGCGAGGTGGTACTGTCGGACACCGTCGGCTTCATTACCCGCCTGCCGCACGATCTGGTCGCGGCTTTCCGCGCCACCCTGGAAGCCACCACCGAAGCCGATTTGCTGTTGCACGTGATCGATTCTTCCAGTCCGGGGCGCGAGCGGCAGATCGAGGCGGTGGACACGGTGCTGCAGGAAATAGGCGCCGCTGAGGTGCCGCAATTGCGCGTCTACAACAAGCTTGATCTGACCGGGGTTGCGCCGGGGGTGGGGCGAGACGAATATGGTAAACTTCAAACCGTTTACGTATCCGCCCGAACCGGCGCCGGACTTGAACTTTTGCGGGATGCGCTGTCAGAAATCCTGGCCGGTGCGCGCGCTCAGGAGACCCTCGGCGCAGCAGACGAATCCACTTCCCAACCAACGGAACACACAGCATAACGATATGGCCTGGAATGACCCGCAATGGGGCAATAAAGACAACCGCAACAGTGGCGGCCCCCCTGATCTCGACGAAATTTGGCGGCGCTTCAATCAACGCCTCAACGACATGTTCGGTGGCAAGAACAGCGGGGGCGGGGAAGGCGGCGGTTCGCCCGTCGCCGGCCTGCCTGGCGGCGGCAATCTGGTCGGTCTGCTGATCGGTGTGCTGGTGCTGGTGTGGGTGGCGAGCGGGTTCTACATCGTCGACACCGGCCAGCGCGGTGTCGTGCTGCGCTTCGGCCAGTATCTCGAGACCACCGAGCCGGGCCCGCGCTGGCATCTGCCGTGGCCGATCGAGTCGCGCGAGATCGTCAACGTCGACCAGGTGCGTACGGTCGAAATTGGCTACCGCAACAACGTCAAGAGCAAGGTGCTGAAAGAGTCGCTGATGCTGACCGACGACGAAAACATCATCGATCTGCAGTTTGCCGTGCAGTACATCCTGAAGGATCCGGTCGAATTCCTGTTCATCAACCGCGCGCCGGAAGACAGCGCGCTGCAGATCGCCGAAACCGCGATGCGCGAAATCGTCGGCAAGAACAAGATGGACTTCGTGCTGTACGAAGGGCGCGCCGAAATCGCCGCGCTCGCCAAACAGTTGATGCAGGACATCCATGATCGCCACAAGACCGGCATCAGCATCAGCCAGGTGACCTTGCAGAACATCCAGCCGCCCGAGCAGGTGCAGGCCGCGTTCGACGACGCGGTGAAGGCGGGGCAGGATCGCGAACGCCTGAAGAATGAAGCCGAAGCCTATTCCAACGACGTGGTGCCGCGCGCCCGCGGCCTGGCCTCGCGCCTGAAGGAAGAAGCCGAAGGCTACAAGCTGTCGGTGATCGCCAACGCCGAGGGTGAAGCGAGCCGCTTCACGCAGATTTTTGCCGAATACCAGAAGGCGCCGCAGGTCACGCGCCAGCGTCTCTATCTCGATACCATGCAGACCGTGATGAACAACACAAGCAAGATCGTGGTGGATCAGAAGGGCGGCAACAGCCTGCTCTACCTGCCGCTCGACAAATTGCAGAACATCGTCAGCCAGCCCTATGCCAGCGCAAATGACGGGCTGACGCAGCAGCAGCCTTCCACGATGACTCCTTCGGTACCCACGGACACGCGCTCGCGCGATGCCTTGCGGGGTCGTGATCGGGAGGCCCGGCCATGAACAAGTCTTTCAGTTTCATTCTCGTCGGCCTGGTGCTCGCTTTGGTGGTGCTGAGCGCCAGCATGTTCACCGTCGACCAGCGCCAGAATGCCCTGGTATTCCAACTGGGTGAAGTGGTCTCGGTGAAAACCAAGCCTGGCCTGTATTTCAAGCTGCCGCTGGTGCAGAACGTGCGCTATTTCGATACGCGCATCCTGACCCTGGATTCGGCCGACCCCGAGCGTTTCATCACCTCGGAGAAGAAGAACGTGCTGGTGGATTCGTTCATCAAGTGGCGTGTGATCGATGCGCGGCAGTTCTATGTGTCGGTCGGCGGCGATGAAAACCGCGCAGCCATTCGTCTCAACCAGACCGTCAACGATGGTCTGCGCGCCGAGTTTGGTAAGCGCACCATCAACGAGGTGGTGTCGGGGCGCCGCGAGGAAATCATGAGCACCATCCGCGCCAAGGCCGATGTCGACGCGCGCAAGATCGGCGTGCAGGTGGTCGACGTGCGGATCAAGCGGGTCGATCTGCCGGAAACCGTGTCCGAGAACGTTTATCGCCGAATGGAGGCCGAGCGCAAGCAAGTGGCCAACGAACTGCGTTCGACCGGCGCGGCGGAAGCCGAAAAGATCCGGGCCGATGCCGACAAGCAGAAAGACGTGATCGTCGCCGAAGCCTATCGCGATGCACAGCGCGTCAAGGGTGAAGGCGATGCGGGTGCTTCGGGTATCTACGCCGCGGCCTATGGCAGGAATCCGGAGTTTTACGCGTTCTACCGCTCGATGCAGGCCTACCGCGAAAGCTTCAAGAGCAAGAGCGACGTGATGGTGCTCGATCCCAGCGCCGACTTCTTCAAGTACATGAAGAATCCGCGTGCCGCCGGTGGTCAATGACCGGTTCTGACTGGCTGGTCGCGATTGGCCTGTTGCTGGTGATTGAGGGTATTCTGCCGTTTGCCGCACCGGCCGTCTGGCGGGATGGCTTCCGCCGGATGCTGGAACTCAGCGACGGCCAATTGCGTTTCATAGGCGCTGCCTCGATGTTGGGCGGCGTTTTTTTGTTGATGATTTTGAACTGAAATGACTGCCTGGTTATTGCCTGAAAACGTCGAGGATGTGCTGCCGCCGCAGGCCTGGCGCATGGAAGACATGCGGCGCGCGCTGCTCGACCTGTTCCGCAGCCGCGGCTATCAGCTGGTGATCCCGCCGCTGATGGAGTACGTCGAGTCGCTGCTGACCGGCGTCGGCGCCGACCTCGACCTCAAGACCTTCAAGCTGGTCGACCAGCTGACCGGGCGCTTGATGGGCGTGCGCGCCGACATCACCCCGCAGGTGGCGCGCATCGATGCGCATCTGCTGGCGGACAATGCGGTGAACCGCCTGTGCTATGCGGGCAGCGTGCTGCACACCCAGTCCGACGGCTTCCACCGCTCGCGCGAACCGATCCAGATCGGTGCGGAACTGTACGGCGAAGCCGGCGCCGCGGCCGACCTCGAAATCCTCACCCTGATGCTGCAGGGCCTCGCTGCATGCGGCGTCAAAACGCTGCAGCTCGACATCGGTCATGTCGGCGTCTATCGTGCGCTGGCGCAGGAAGCGGGCTTGAGCGGCGCGACCGAGCATCAGCTGTTCGGCGCGCTGCAGGCCAAGGACAGCAGCGCCGTGGCGGTCCTCACCGCCGGGCTGCCGATCGTCCTGCGCGATGCCTTTGCTGCGCTGCCGCTGTTGTATGGCGATCGCAGGGTGCTGGCCGAGGCGCGTGCACGGCTGCCGCAATTGCCGGCGGTCGTCGATGCGCTCGATACGTTGCAGGCACTCGACCAGGGGCTGCCCGACGTCGCGGCGGCTTATGATCTGGCTGAACTGCGCGGCTACGGCTACCACAGCGGCGTCGTGTTCGCCGCCTACACGGGCGGACGCAGCCACGCGATCGCCCAGGGCGGGCGCTATGACGAAGTGGGGCGGGTATTCGGCCGGGCACGCCCGGCCACCGGTTTCAGTCTGGATTTGCGCGAACTGGCCTTGGCCAGCGCGGATAAACAATAAGGGGAGATAGCAACATGGCAGCAAAAAACGTCGTCGTCATCGGCACCCAGTGGGGCGATGAAGGCAAGGGCAAGATCGTCGACTGGCTGACCGACCGCGCGCAGGGCGTGGTGCGCTTCCAGGGCGGCCACAACGCCGGCCACACCCTGGTGGTGGCGGGCAAGAAAACGGTGCTGCACCTGATCCCGTCGGGCATCCTGCGCGACAACGTCACCTGTTACATCGGCAACGGCGTGGTGCTGTCACCAACCGCGCTGCTGGAAGAGATGGACATGCTGATGGCTGCCGGAGTGGACGTCGCCAGCCGCCTGAAACTCAGCGAAGCCTGTCCGCTGATCATGCCGCACCATGTGGCACTCGATCAGGCGCGCGAGATCGCCAAGGGCGCCGGCAAGATCGGCACCACCGGGCGCGGCATCGGCCCCGCTTACGAAGACAAGGTGGCGCGCCGCGCGCTGCGCCTGCAGGACCTGTTCCATCGTGAGCGCTTCGCCGCCAAGCTGGGCGAGGTGCTGGATCACCACAACTTCATGTTGAAGAACTATTACAAGGCCGAAGTGGTGAGCTTCAACCAGACGCTCGACAGCATGATGGCCATGGCCGAACGCCTGAAGCCTATGGTGGCCGACGTGCCGCGCAGCCTGTACGAAGCCAACAAGGCGGGCGGCAATCTGCTGTTCGAGGGCGCGCAGGGCACGCTGCTCGACATCGACCACGGCACCTATCCTTTCGTCACCTCGTCCAACTGCACCGCCGGCGGCGCAGCCACCGGCGCGGGTGTCGGTCCGAACACGCTGCATTACGTGCTGGGCATCACCAAGGCCTACACCACGCGCGTGGGCTCCGGGCCGTTCCCGACCGAACTGTTCGACGAAGTCGGCCAGTTTCTCGGCGAGAAGGGCCATGAATTCGGTGCCACCACTGGGCGCCAGCGCCGCTGTGGCTGGTTCGATGCCGCTGCGTTGAAGCGCTCGATCCAGATCAACGGCGTAACCGGCCTGTGCGTGACCAAGCTCGACGTGCTGGACGGTCTGGAAACGGTGCGTGTGTGCGTCGGCTACAAGATCGACGGCGAGGTGTGCGACATTCTGCCGGTGGGCGCCGAGTCGATCACCGACGTCGAGCCGATCTACGAAGACCTGCCGGGCTGGAGCGACACCACCGTCGGCGTGCAGGAATTCGACAAACTGCCGCAAAAAGCGCAGACCTATCTCAAGCGCATGGAAGCCCTGTGCGAAGTGCCGGTGGACGTGGTGTCGACCGGACCGGATCGGGTGGAGACGATTGTGCGTCGCCACCCCTATGAGGTGTAATGGCTATAACTAGCATTACAAAAACAAAAAGCCGACACGAGGTCGGCTTTTTGCTTACATCTGGTGCCCAGAAGAGGACTCGAACCTCCACACCTTGCGGCACACGGACCTGAACCGTGCGCGTCTACCAATTCCGCCATCTGGGCAATAAGGCGCGCATTTTAAAGAGCAGAGAATAAATTGTCAACGAAGATGCCCGCAAAAAAATCCCGCAGTCGCGCCAGCAAACACCAAATTCCGGCGATCCGTCTGGCCGACCCTTTCTACGAGCGTGAAATCGAGCGCTACGAGTCGCCGCTGCCGAGCCGCGAGTACGTCCTGCAACTGTTGACCGAGGCCGGCTGTCCGGTCGATGCCGACGCCTTTGCCGAACAGTTGCACATCACTGAGGCCGAGCGCGATCTGTTCCAGCGTCGCCTCGGCGCGATGCAGCGCGACGGCCAGCTGATGCTCAACCGCAAGCGCCAGTTGTGTCTGCCGGACAAGCTCGACCTCATCAAGGGCCGCGTCGAAGGCCACCCCGACGGCTTCGGCTTCGTGGTGCCGGAAGAGGGCGGCGACGATCTCTACCTGTCGCCCAAGGAAATGCATCTCGTGCTGCACGGCGACCGCGTGATGGTGCGCGTGGCCGGCTTCGACCGCCGCGGCCGGCGCGAGGCGAAGATCGTCGAGGTGCTGGAGCACGTCAACCAGTTCATCGTCGGCCGCTATTATCTCGAAGGCGGCGTCGGCTTCCTGATCGCGGAGAACCGCCGCATCAACCAGGACATCCTGGTGCCGGCCGAACATGCGGGATCCGCACAGCCTGGCCAAGTGGTGACGGTGGAAATCATCACCCAGCCCGGCGCGCACAATGAGGCGGTTGGACGCGTCAGCGAAATTCTCGGCAGCTTCACCGGCCCCGGCATGGAAATCGAGATCGCGCTCAGGAAGCACGACTTGCCGTACGTCTTCCCGCCCGAGGTCGAGGCGCAGGCCTCCAAGCTGCCATCCAAGGTGCTGAAGAAGGACATGGCCGGGCGCGAGGACATCCGTCATCTGCCGCTCGTCACCATCGACGGCGAAACCGCGCGCGACTTCGACGATGCCGTGTACTGCGAACCGCTCGGCCGCAGCGGCTTCCGCCTGGTGGTAGCGATTGCCGACGTCAGCCATTACGTGCAGCCGCGCGACGCCCTCGACACCGAAGGCTACAACCGTGGCAACTCGGTGTACTTCCCGCGCCGTGTCATCCCCATGTTGCCCGAGGCGCTGTCCAACGGCCTGTGCTCGCTCAATCCCGAGGTCGACCGCCTGTCGATGGTATGCGACATGCGCATCACCAGCACCGGCAGCATCAAGGAATACCGCTTCTATCCCGCAGTGATCTTTTCGCATGCGCGGCTGACTTACAACCAGGTGTGGGACTGGCTCTCGGGCGCTGCCAAGCCGGAGAACAAGCACGCCGAACTGATGCCGCATCTGGAGGCGCTCGACAAACTGTTCCGCGTCATGCTGAAGGCGCGCGCCAAGCGCGGCGCCATCGATTTCGGCTCGACCGAAACGCAGATCATTTTCGACGACCAGGGCAAGATCAAGGAAATCGTTCCGGTGATTCGCAACGATGCGCACCGCATCATCGAGGAGTGCATGCTGGCGGCCAACGTCTGCGCCTCGGATTATCTGCACGAGAACGAGCAGCCCGCGCTGTTCCGCGTGCACGAAGGTCCGACGCCGGAGAAGCTTGCCGCGCTGCGCGGATTCCTCGCCGAATTCGGTCTTGATCTCGGCGGCGGCGACAAGCCGCATGCCAAGGATTACGCCGCGCTGCTGGAGAAAATCAAGGACCGTCCCGATCACGGTCTTTTGCAGACCGTGATGCTGCGCTCGCTCCGGCAGGCGGTTTACAGCCCGGACAACAAGGGCCACTTCGGCCTGGCTTACGAGGCCTACACCCACTTCACCTCGCCGATCCGCCGTTATCCTGACCTCATGGTGCATCGCGGCATCAAGGCCGTGTTGAACGGCGAGAAGCTGCCCGCCAAGGGACTGGCGGAAGTCGGCGTGCATTGCTCGCTGACCGAGCGCCGTGCCGACGACGCCACCCGCGACGTCGACGCCTGGCTGAAGACCTATTTCATGCAGGACCGCATCGGCGACGAGTACGACGGCACCGTGAGCGCGGTGACCAGCTTCGGCTTGTTCGTCGCGATCGACGACATCTTCATCGAGGGCCTGATTCACGTGTCCGAACTCGGCCAGGATTACTTCCACTTCGACCAGGCCAAGCACATGATGCTCGGAGAGCGTACCGGCAAGCGCTATCGCCTGGGCGACCGCGTGCGCATCAAGGTGATGCGTGCCGACATCGAAACCAGCAAGATCGACTTCAGCCTGGTTGAAGATTTCGGGGCCGTGGTGGACACCGAGGCACCGAAAAAGAAAACGTCCAAAACGAGAGCCGGCGCGAAGAAAAAATGAGTGAGAAACCGGGTGACAGGCACGCCGCAGAAAAACTTATCTACGGCTTCCACCCCGTCCTGGCGCGCTTGCGCCAGGATCCCGCGGGCATCTTCGAAATCTATCTCGACCTGACCCGCCGCGATGCGCGCGCGCGCGACCTGGTGCATCAGGCGAAGGACAACGGCGTCAAACTCGCGCAGGTCGAAGCGGATCGGCTGACGCGGCTCGTCGGCAAAACAGCCAAGCACCAGGGTGTGGTCGCGCGCGTCAAGCCGGTCGCGCTGACGCATTCGCTCGACGAGGTGCTGGAAAGCATCCAGGGCCCGCCGCTCCTGGTCATCCTCGACGGCGTCACCGACCCGCACAACCTCGGCGCCATCATGCGCTCGGCCGACGCCTTCGGCGTCCACGCCGTCATCGCGCCCAAGGACAACGCCGTCGGCATCAACGCCACCGTGGAAAAGGTCGCCTCGGGCGCGGCGGAAACCGTGCCCTACATCATGGTCACCAACCTCGCGCGCACCATTGAAGATCTGAAAGAACACAACATCTGGGTCATCGCCGCCGACATGGACGGCGACAAGCCCCTGTCCGGCATCGACGCCAAAACCGGCATCGCCTGGGTGCTCGGCGCCGAAGGCGCGGGCATCCGCCGCCTGGTCAAGCAAAGCTGTGACCAGGTTGCACGCATTCCCATCGGCGGCACGGTGGAAAGCCTCAATGTGTCGGTGTCGGCGGCGCTGTGTCTGTATGAGACGGTGCGGCAGCGTAGTTCATAGGGCCGAGTCACAACCCTGATGAAGAAAATTTTTCTTGCTGTGTTGATAGGCTTCGGTGCCTGGAATTATTTCGACAAACAATCCACCGCACACTTTGATGCGGAAATGGCTGCACCAGCGCAACTTGGCCTTGAGGAAAACCATCGCAGCACTTCGGTGCCGCTAACGTTTAGTTGTGACGGAAGGGTCTATTGTTCTGAGATGACATCAAGGGCTGAGGCTGAATACTTTTCAAGGTATTGCCCTGGCACCAAAATGGACGGCGATCATGATGGTGTGCCTTGTGAAAATGACAGCAGGTTTTAGAAGCAGATAAGGTAAGTCGGACTCGAAATTCGCGTTTGCTGGGCATCAGTGAATCACGTAAATTCCTGCAAGCGCAACAAACGCGCAGCCTCTTCCTCCCGCGCGTCATCAATCTCCCGCATCACCCCCTCCAGATCGACCGGCGGCTTGTCGCATTCGAACCGGCCGGTGAGTTCGACCTCGGGGGTCAGATTGCCGTGTTCATACAGTGACCAGATTTCCTCGGCGTACTGCGTTTCCAGCAGCGCCGGCGCGTATTGGCCGAAGTAGGTTCGCAGATTGTTCACGTCGCGCGTCAGCATCGCCTGGGCGTGGTTGTTGCCGGCGGCGTCGACGGCTTGCGGCAGGTCGATGATGACCGGGCCGTCGGCGGCGACGAGGATGTTGAATTCGGACAGGTCGCCGTGGATGACACCGGCGCACAGCATGCGCACGACTTCGCCGATCAGGGTGCGGTGGTGGGCGAGGGCTTCGTCTTCGGTGAATGACACGTCATTGAGGCGGGGCGCGGCGTTGCCGTCGGCGTCGGCCACCAGTTCCATCAGCAGCACGCCTTCATGGAAGTTGTACGGCGTGGGCACGCGCACGCCTGCGGCGGCGAGCCGGTACAGCGCATCGACTTCGGCGCTTTGCCAGGCGGCTTCCTGCATCTCGCGGCCGTATTTGCTGCCCTTGGCCATGGCGCGCGCCTGGCGGCTGTTCTTGGTCTTGCGGTTTTCGGTGTAGTCGACGGCCTGGCGAAAGCTGCGTTGGTTGGCTTCCTTGTAGACCTTGGCGCAGCGGATGTCGTCGCCGCAGCGCACCACGAAGACCATGGCCTCCTTGCCGCTCATCAACTGGCGCACGACGCCGTCGATCAGGCCGTCTTCGAGCAGGGGTTCGAGTCGCTTGGGGATTTTCATCGGTCGAAGATTTAGCTGCGTACCTTGCGGTACGCCTCCAGCAGGCGCTGGTGGATCACGCTGCCCTCGAAGTCGCTGCCGAGTTTCGTCAATCCGAAGAAGCGTTCGTCCTGGTTGAACAGCGCGAACGCCTGCTCCAGCGTCTCGCGGCCGTACATCAGTGCCAGCGCGGGTTCGAACGGGCTGGGGTCGTCGAGCTGGACGAGGTCGGCGATGCAGCGGTAGACCTTGAGGCGCGCTTCGCTGCGCTGGCCATACTGGGCGATCCAGGTGCAGCCTTCCAGAATCGCATCGTCGTCGCCGAGGGCGAGCGCGAGCAGCAGCTTGATCTCGCCGACGCGAATGTCGGTCCAGGGCGAGTCGGCATCCGGCGCGAGGCCGATCAGTACCGTCACCAGGCGGTCGTCGGCCAGTTCGAGTTCGACGATCAGATCCAGCAACTCGGCGCATTCGTCGTCGCTGAGTTCGGGCAGGCGCGCGAGCGCGGGGCGGATCAGGTTGCCGACGCTGTTGTTCTCGAATTCGAGTTCTTCAAAAGGATAAATTTCGGACACGCCGGGCACCAGGATGCGGCAAGCGTAGACGCCGAGGTGGGTGAAGTCGGCGATGTAGAGCTCGTGGCCTTCGGCGTGCAGCGCGTCGACCGACCAGTGGTAATCCTCGTCGGTGGTGGTGCCGAAGTTCCAGTCGACGAAGTCGTAGTCGGGCGTGTCGCGCAGGAACTGCCAGGAGATTACACCGCTGGAGTCGACGAAGTGGATTTCCAGGTTCTGCGGGTCGGCGATTTCGGCCTGGTCGAAGCCGGGGGCCGGGAAGCCGGCCAGCGAATCGAGTGCGCGGCCTTGCAGCAGTTCGGTCAGCGCACGTTCCAGCGCGACCTCGAAACGCGGGTGCGCGCCGAAGCTGGCGAAGCAGCCCTGGTCCTGCGGGTGCAGCAGCGTCACGTTCATCACCGGGTACTGGCCGCCGAGCGAGGCGTCCTTCACCAGGATGCCGAAACCCGCGTCGCGCAGGCCGCGGATGCCGGCGGCGATGTGCGGATAGCGATTGATCACGTCCTCGGGCACGTCGGGCAGGCACAGGCCCTCTTCGATGATGCGGAACTTGATGTGGCGCTCGAAGATTTCGGCCAGCGCCTGGGCACGCGCTTCCTTCAGCGTGTTGCCGGCCGACATGCCGTTGCTGACGTAGAGGTTGCCGATCAGGTTGACCGGGAAATACACGGTCTTCCCGTCGGAGAGGCGCTGGTAGGGGATGGCGCAGATGCCGCGTTCGGCGTTGCCGGAGTTGAGGTCGATCAGCTGGTCGGCGCGCACGCCGCCATCCGGGTTGTACAGGGCTTGCAACTCGGGGGTGAGCAGGCCCTCGGGCCAGGCGTCGTCGCCGTCGTCAAGGGCGAACCAGCGCTCGTCGGGATGGTGGACGTAGCTGCGCTTGGAGATCGTCTCGCCGAGGTAGAAATGGGTCCAGAAATAATTGGTCGACAGCCGCTCGAAGTATTCGCCCAGCGCGCTCGCCCGCGCGGCCAGTTCCGAGGCGCCCTTGCCGTTGGTGAAAAGCAGCGGGCAATCGCGGTCGCGGATGTGCACCGACCACACGCCTTCCACCGGGTTGAGCCAGGAGCGTTCCTCGGTGTGGAAACCGATCGCTTCGAGCTTGGACTGCAGGGTGGCGATCGACGCTTCGAGCGAGGCGTCCTTGCCGGGGATGAAATGTTCGGTGGCTTGCATGGTGGAAAACCGGGGGAATAGATCAGACAGCATACGCGATGCGTCAAGTGGGGCCGGGCGCAAGCCCGAGATAGAGGCGCATGGGCAGTAAGGTTCAGCCCGGAATGGGGTCGAATTCCGCCACCAGTTGCCGCAGGCGGCTGGCTTCCTGTTCCGGTCGCATCAAGGCGCGCCGCTGGCGGCACTGGCGCAGCAGTTCGGCATGGAAATCGGGGTCGTTTTCGGCTCTCGACAGCAGTTGGGCAAGCCGCTGCTCGTCGCCCACCGGGAAATAGCCGGGGTAGTCCTCGCCCAGCATGCCGATGTTGCCGGACATGCGCGAGGCCAGCACCGGCACGTCGGCCGCCAGTGCTTCGCAGATCACATTGGCGCCGCCTTCCATCACCGAACTGATCACCATCAGGTGCGCGCGTGCCAGGTGCTTCAACACGGTCTTGTGCGGCACCGCGCCGTCCCAGTGCCAGCGCGGCAGCTTGGCCTGCGCCATCTCCGCCGTTTCGGCCATGGCTTCGGACAGGGCGCTGCCCAGATGCGTGACCTGGATTTTTGAATCCGCGGGTAGATGGGCCGTCGCCAGCGCCGTCCGGAACGGATCCTTCTCCTCGCGCAGGTGGCCGATCACCAGCACCTCGAAGGCTTCGGCGGGGCGGGGCTGGCGGGCGATGTCAGGGGCCGACTGGTAGATCACCCGCGTCCTGGCGGCCAGATGCGGAGGGAGTTCGTCGACGCCGCGCGCCTGCAGCACGACGATGCGGTGCGCGAGTTCGAGCGCCTGCTGGGCGTCGCGGTCTTCGTGGATGTCGCGGTAGAGGTCGGTGCCGGTCAGCGTGACGATCAGCGGGCGGGTGGGGAAGCGCTCGGCAAAGGCGCGGATCGACGCAAAGCTGCGCCGCGCATGCAGCGCCAGCATCAGGTCGGCGCTGCGGCCGTCCCATTCCACCTGCGTGCGCACCGTGTGGCCCGCCTCGCGCAGGAAGCGCGCCCAGCGCGCGGCGGTGTGCCAGTTGCCGTTGCGATGTTCACGGCCGTAAGGGGTGATGAGGGCGATGCGCATGGCCTGAGTGTAGCGTGCGGGAGTGAATCGCGGATAATCCGGGCATGAGCGAAACACCCATCACCTCGCGCGACAACCCGATTTTCAAGCGGCTGAAGAAGCTCGCCGAGTCGGCGCGTGCGCGGCGCGACGCACGCATGACCCTGCTCGACGGCGAACACCTGTTGCTGGCATATCTGGAGGCCGGCGGCGCGCCGCACACCCTGGTGCGCGCTGCTTCGTTCGATGCAGGGCGGTTTGCATCGCTGGCTGCGCGCTGCACGCAGGCCAAGGCGATCGTGTTGCCCGATGCGCTGGTCGCCGAACTGGCCCCTGTCGCCACGCCGACCGGCCTGCTCGCCGAGGCCGCCTGGCTTGCCCCGCCGGTCCGTGACATCACGCCGCTGGTCGTCGTGCTGGAGGACATCCAGGATCCCGGCAATCTTGGCGCCATGCTGCGCACCGGCGCGGCGGCAGGCGCCACGCTGGCGGTGCTGTCGAAAGGCTGCCACGACCCGTGGTCGCCCAAAGCGCTGCGCGGCGGGCAGGGCGCGCAGTGCGTGCTGCCAATGCAGCAGGGCGTCGATCTGGCGGAATGGCTGAGCGGCTTTGCCGGCCGCAGCGTTGCGCTTGCGCTGACCGAGAACAGCGACTTCTATGCGCTTGACCTGCGTGGCCCGCTCGCCCTGATTGCCGGCAACGAGGGGGCGGGACTGTCGGCGGCGGTGTGCGGGGCGGCGACGCTGCGCGCCTGCATCCCGATGGCGGGCCGCATCGAGTCGCTGAATGCGTCGGCCGCGCTGGCCGTGGCGGTGTTTGAAGCGGTGCGGCAGCGCCGGAGTTAATCGGGCTGCGCGGCTGCCTGGAGGTTAAACCAGGCTGCGCTGGAGGGGTTCTGGGATCGGGCCGAATTCCTGCAGCCAGTCGTGTTGCAGCAGCGCCAGGACGGCCTCGGCCGCGACGGGCCGGCTGATGAAATACCCCTGCACCACCTGGCAGCCGAGTCTGCGCAGCACGTCGAGCTGTTCGCGGTTTTCGATGCCCTCCGTGACGGTGCCGAGGTCCAGACCCCGGCACAGCGCCAGGATCGAACTGACGAGCGCTTCGTTGACCGGTGCGTGGTGGATGTCCTTGACGAAATAGCGATCGATCTTCAGGACGTCGAGCGGGAAGCGCTTCAGGTGCGCGAGCGACGAATAGCCGGTGCCGAAGTCGTCGACCGCCACCGTGACCCCCAGCGCCTTGAGCGCCAGAATCCGCTCCACTGCCTGGTCGATGTTCTCCATGAAAATGCCTTCGGTCAATTCGAGCTGCAGGGCGTGCGCAGGCAGGCCGGATTGTTCGAGCGCATTGCGGACATTGTCGAGCAGGCTGTCGTGCCAGAACTCCACCCCCGAAAGATTGACGGCAACCTCCAGGTCGGCAAAGCCCGCGGCGTGCCACTGCGCTGTCTGCTGGCAGGCTGCGCTCAACAGCGCGCGGCCGACGCTGACGATCTCACCGGTTTCTTCCAGCATGCCGAGGAAGGCGGCCGGCGCCAGCAGGCCCTTCTGCGAATGCTGCCAGCGGATCAGGGCCTCGACGCCGTGAATGCGCCCGGATTCCAGATCGAGTTGCGGCTGGTAGTGGAAGATGAATTCGCCGCGTTCCTTGGCGTGGTGCAGATCGGTCTCGAGCTGTAGCCGCTCTTCGGCCATGGCGTTCATCGTCGCGTCGTAGAGCTGGAAGCGGTTGCGGCCGCTGTTCTTGGCGTGGTACATCGCGGTGTCGGCGTATTTCAGCAGGTCGCCGGTGGTGGTGCCGTCGTTCGGATAGACGCTGACGCCGATGCTGCAGCTGCTGAAGAGTTCGCGTCCGTCCAGGTTGTAGGCTGCTGAGACGGTGGTCAGCACCTTTTCGACCACCAGCAGAATGGGATTGAGCGCGGTGACGTCGTTGATGATCACGACGAATTCGTCGCCGCCGAGTCGGGCCACGGTGTCGTCGGCACGCACGGCGCTGCGCAGTCGATCGGCCACGGCGCGGATCAGCTGGTCGCCGCTGGCGTGGCCCAGGGTGTCGTTCACCCGCTTGAAGCGGTCGAGATCGATGAACATCACGCCGACCAGCGTCTGATGCCGGCGGGCGCGGATCAGCGATTGCTCGAGGCGATCCATGAACATTCTGCGGTTCGGCAGTCCGGTCAGGGTGTCATGGGTGGCGAGCTGCTCACGCTCGCGGCTGATGCGGGCGGAAAAGTAGAAGACCACCGCAGCGACAAAGGCCCCCACCAGCAATGCTGCGCCAGAGAGCAGCAATATCCATAAACGCGCTGCAATGTGGTCTTCGTGCGCCTTCTGGCTGGCGGCCAGCGCAGCGCGTTGGGTCTCGGCATCAAGCAGTGCAAGCGTTTCTAGCACCCTGTTTTGCGCTGGGTAGGCTTCGTACAGAACCAGTTCGGCCGCATCCTGGGTGCGGTCGAGGCCCAGGAGATCGATCACCTGATTCTGGACTGGCACGGCCTGGCGGGTCAGCTCGCCTTGCTGGTCGATCAACTGGCGCTCCCTGTCGCTCAGCGGCTGTGCCAGCAGCGCTTGGCGCGTGGCGACAAATGTTCCTCCATGCTTGTGGAATTGCATCAACAATTCATCGCGCTCGAAGGGGTCCGCTATCTGAGCCATCATCAGCAGGCTCATCGTTCGCTCGCGGGCATCGAGCACCATGCTTCGGGTGAGGTTTTGCTTGTGCATGTGCACGTCGACCACCTGATTGAGATTGGCCGTGGTGACGCCGAGCTGCTGCAGGCCGATGACGGTGACGAACACGATCAGCAGCAATTGCGTGACGAAGCCGCCCAGCAGGGCAAGCTTCCAGGCGGTGGGGCGCTGAACGCGATTCATCGCGGGCGGTTCCCGCAAAGAGACGGCGCTTCACCGGATTTCGGGTGAACGTTGACGTGCATGAAACGTGTCTGAACCAGGGCCAAATTTGTGTACCAGGCAGCTATAACGGCTATTCCCACGAAAAAAACAGGGTAATTCGCGGAAAACCCGGCCTGCGCAGCGTCGGCGTGGCCTGGCGGGGCTCAGGCCGGACTGCGCAGGCGGGCGGCGATTTCTTCGACCGACATGCGGGTGGTGTCGATGACCGGCACCGCATGGCGCGCGAACAGCCGCTCGGCGGCGGCGAGTTCGGTTCGGCACTGCGCCAGGCTGGCGTAGCGGCTGTCGGGGTAGCGCGCCTGGCGGATGGCGGCCAGGCGTTCGGGCGATTGCGTCAGGGCGCGCAGCCGCGGCAGGTTGGCCAGCAGGACGGCGGGCAGGCCGGCGTGTTCGAGATCGTCCGGGGTGAGCGGATAGTTGGCGACGCGCAGGCCGTATTGCAGGGCGAGATACAGCGCGCTCGGCGTCTTGCCGACACGCGAGACGCCGACCAGGATCAGGTCGGCCTGGCCGAGGCGGTCGGGATTGAGGCCGTCGTCCAGCTTGAGGGCGAAGTTGACGGCGTCCATGCGCGCTTCGTAGTCGGGCGCCATGCCGTGGGTGCGGCCGCCGCTGGGGGTGGCGGCTTCGCCCAGCGCCGCCTCGACGGCGGGGGCGATGCGCTCGAAGACATCGAACAGCGTAATGCCGGCCGCGTGGAACGGAACGCGCAGTGCGGGGTCGGTCAGGGTAGAAAACACCAGCGCGCGCGGGGCCGCCGCGATGCGTGCCGCCGCCGCCGCGGCCTTGTCCGCGCTGTCGATAAACGGCAGGGCAATCAGGCTACACTCAAGGCGAGGAAACTGCGCGAGCACGCTTTTGGCGACGGCCTCGACCGTCACCCCGGTGTGATCGGAGACGCAAAATACGCTGTAATCATTCATGGAGTTCACCAATGTCTGCTGACTATATTCTGCCGCTGGATACCCTGTCGATGGCGGATGTTCCGCGGGTGGGCGGCAAGAACGCCTCGCTGGGCGAAATGATCGCCAACCTGTCGGGCGCGGGGGTCAAGGTGCCGGGCGGCTTCGCCACCACGGCGCAAGCGTTCTGGGACTTTCTCGACCACAACGATTTGCGCGCGCGCATCAATGCCCGCCTGGCGGCGCTGGACGTGGCGGACGTCAACGCGCTCGCTGCCGCGGGTGCCGAAATCCGCGCCTGGGTCGAGGCCGCCGCCTTGCCCGAGACCTTGCAGCAGGGCCTGCGCGAAGCCTATGCCGCGCTCGGCGACAACGTGTCGGTGGCGGTGCGTTCGTCCGCCACCGCCGAGGACCTGCCGGATGCCTCGTTCGCCGGACAGCAGGAAACCTACCTGCACGTGCGCGGCGCAGACGACGTGCTGGCATACGTGAAGAAGGTCTTCGCCTCGCTCTACAACGACCGTGCCATCGCCTACCGGGTGCACCACGGCTTTGCGCACGCCGATGTCGCGCTGTCGGCCGGCATCCAGCGCATGGTGCGCTCCGACATTGCATGTTCCGGCGTGCTGTTCACGCTCGACACCGAATCCGGCTTTCGCGACGTGGTGTTCATCACCGCCGCCTACGGCCTCGGCGAAACCGTGGTGCAGGGCTCGGTCAATCCGGACGAGTTCTACGTGCACAAGCCGCGCCTGGCCGACGGCTTTCCGGCCGTGGTGCGGCGCGAACTGGGCGAAAAAGCCATCCGCATGGTGTGGCAGGACGGCAGGACGGTGATCGAGGACACGCCGGCCGAGCTGCGGCGACAATTTTCGCTGACCGACGCCGAGGTGCTGGAACTGGCGAAGCAGGCCATGACGATTGAACGCCACTACGGCCGCCCGATGGACGTCGAGTGGGCGAAAGACGGCGAGACCGGCGAGCTCTTCATCGTGCAGGCGCGGCCGGAAACGGTGAAGGCGCGTGACGGCGGCGGCATCGAGCGTTACGTGCTGAAGGAAACCGGCGAAGTGCGCATCACGGGTCGCGCCATCGGGCAGAAGATCGGCGCCGGCGAAGTGCGGCTGATCGCCAGTCCGGCCGAGATGGATCGGGTGCAGGCGGGCGACATCCTGGTCACCGACATGACCGACCCCGACTGGGAACCGGTGATGAAGCGTGCCGCCGCGATCGTCACCAATCGCGGCGGGCGCACCTGCCACGCCGCCATCGTCGCGCGCGAACTGGGCATCCCGGCCGTGGTGGGCGCCGGCACGGCGACCACGCTGCTGAAGGATGGCGAAGCGGTGACGGTGTCCTGCGCCGAGGGGGATACCGGCAACGTCTACGCCGGCCGGCTGGCGTTCGAAGTGGAGACGCTGGCGAGCATCAAGCTGCCCGCGCCGCCGGTGAAGCTAATGATGAACGTCGGCAACCCCGAGCGCGCCTTCGAGTTCGCGCAGATCCCCAATCATGGGGTGGGCCTGGCGCGGCTCGAGTTCATCATCGCGCGCATGATCGGCGTGCATCCGCTGGCGCTGCTCGACTATGCCGGTCTATCCCCCGAGCTGCGCACCGAGATCGATGCACGCACCGCAGGCTATGCCGACCCGGTGGCGTTCTATGTCGACAAGCTGGCGGAGGGCATCGCTACGCTCGCCGCCGCGTTCTGGCCGCAGCCGGTGATCGTGCGACTGTCCGATTTCAAGTCCAACGAATATGCCAACCTGGTGGGCGGCGAACGCTACGAGCCGAAGGAGGAAAACCCCATGCTGGGCCTGCGCGGCGCGGCACGCTACGTGTCGAAGCTGTTCCGCCCGGCGTTCGAGCTGGAATGCCGCGCGCTGAAGCAGGTGCGCGAGACGCTGGGCTTCACCAACGTCGAAGTGATGATTCCCTTCGTGCGCACGGTGGAGGAGTGCGCGGCGGTGGTCGGGCTGCTCGGTGAAAACGGCCTCAGGCGCGGCGAGCACGGCCTGCGCCTGATCATGATGTGCGAGATTCCCTCCAATGTGCTGCTGGCGGAGGACTTTTTGCAGCACGTTGACGGATTTTCCATCGGCAGCAACGACCTGACCCAGCTCACCCTGGGCATCGATCGCGATTCCGGGCTGGTGGCCGAAGGCTTCGACGAGCGCAATCCTGCAGTGAAAAAATTGCTGGCGGAAGCCATCGCCGTGTGCAACCGGCTGGGCAAATACATCGGCATCTGCGGCCAGGGGCCGAGCGACCACCCCGACCTGGCCGACTGGCTGGTGGCGCAGGGAATCGGCTCGATGTCGCTCAACCCGGATACGGTGGTGGCGACCTGGCAGCGGCTGACGCGTCATTGAGCCGGCTTGTCATTGAGCCATCATCGGCGATGGAGTAGAATCCGCCATCACCCGCCCCCGCCCATAACATGACGAAGTATGTGTTTGTCACTGGTGGGGTGGTTTCTTCCCTCGGGAAAGGGATCGCCTCCGCTTCACTCGCTGCGCTGCTCGAATCGCGCGGTATCCGCGTCACCCTGTTAAAGCTCGATCCGTACATCAACGTCGATCCTGGAACCATGAGTCCGTTCCAGCACGGCGAGGTGTTCGTGACCGAAGACGGCGCGGAAACCGATCTCGACCTCGGCCATTACGAGCGCTTCTCCCGCGCCCGCATGAGCAAGCGCAACAACTTCACCACCGGCCAGATCTACAAATCGGTGATCGACAAGGAGCGGCGCGGCGACTACCTCGGCGGCACGGTGCAGGTGATCCCGCACATCACCGACGAGATCAAGCGCCATATCCGCGACGGCGCGGGCGATGCCGACGTGGCGCTGGTGGAAATCGGCGGCACGGTGGGCGACATCGAATCGCTGCCTTTCCTGGAGGCCATCCGCCAGATGGGCTTCGAGGATGGCCCCACCAACACCTGCTTCGTCCATCTCACGCTGCTGCCCTACATCGCCACTGCCGGCGAACTGAAGACCAAGCCGACCCAGCACTCGGTGAAGGAGCTGCGCGAAATCGGCATCCAGCCCGACATCCTGTTGTGCCGCGCCGACCGCGAGATTCCGATGGACGAGCGGCGCAAAATCGCGCTGTTCACCAACGTGCGGCCCGAGGCGGTGATCGAGATGCTCGACGCCGATTCGATCTACAAGATTCCGGCGATGCTGCACGACCAGATGCTCGACGAGATCGTCTGCCACAAGCTCGACATCCTGGCGCGCGCCGCCGACCTCACCGTCTGGAAGAGCCTGGTGCATGCGCTGGAGCATCCGCAGCACACCGTCAACATCGCCTTCGTCGGCAAGTACGTCGACCTGACCGAGTCCTACAAGTCGCTGTCCGAAGCCATGATCCACGCCGGCATGCACACCAAGAGCCGGGTGAAGGTCCATTACATCGATTCCGAGCAGATCGAGAAATCCGGTCCCGATTGCCTCAAAGGCATGGACGCGATTCTGGTGCCCGGCGGCTTCGGCAAGCGCGGCGTCGAGGGCAAGATCGCTGCCATTCGTTATGCGCGCGAGAACAAGGTGCCCTACCTGGGCATCTGCCTCGGCATGCAGCTCGCCGTGGTCGAGTTCGCGCGCGACGTCGCCGGCATGACGGACGCGCATTCCACCGAATTCGAGCCGACCACCACCCATCCGGTGATCGGTCTCATCACCGAGTGGCTCGACCGCACCGGCCAGCTCGAAAAGCGCAGCGAGCAGTCGGATCTCGGCGGCACCATGCGCCTCGGCGGCCAGCCCTGCACGCTCAAGGACGGCACGCTGGCGCGCAAGGTGTATGGCGAGGCCAGCATCACCGAGCGTCATCGCCACCGTTACGAAGTCAACAATACCTTGCTGGCCGAACTTGAAGCCAAGGGCCTGGTGGTGGCCGGACGTGCGCCCGGAACCGACCTGTGCGAAATGGTCGAGCTGCCCACCTCGGTCCATCCCTGGTTCGTCGCCTGCCAGTTTCATCCCGAATTCACCAGCAACCCGCGCAATGGCCACCCCTTGTTCATTGCCTATGTGCAGGCCGCGCTGGCGCATCAACAGGAACGCAGCCAATGAAACTCTGTCATTTTGAAGCCGGCCTTGATCAGCCGCTGTTCCTGATTTCCGGCCCCTGCGTGATCGAATCCGAGCAGCTGGCGATGGAAACCGCCGGCCAGTTGAAGGAAGTCTGCGCCTCGCTGGACATCCCGTTCATCTACAAATCCTCGTTCGACAAGGCCAACCGTTCGTCGACAGCGTCCTTTCGTGGACTCGGGCTGGACGAGGGGCTGCGCATCCTGTCCGAAGTGAAGAAGCAGATCGGCGTGCCGGTGCTGACCGACGTGCACGAGGACACCCCGCTGGACGAAGTGGCGTCAGTAGTCGACGTGCTGCAGACGCCGGCCTTCCTCTGTCGCCAGACCAACTTCATCCAGAACGTCGCGCGCACCGGGCGCCCGGTCAACATCAAGAAGGGCCAGTTCCTGGCGCCGTGGGACATGCAAAACGTGGTCGACAAGGCGCGTGCCGTGGGCAACGACCAGATCATGGTGTGCGAGCGTGGTGTCAGCTTCGGCTACAACACGCTGGTGTCCGACATGCGCGGCCTGGCGATCATGCGTGCCACGCAGTGCCCGGTGGTGTTCGACGCCACCCACTCGGTGCAGCAGCCGGGCGGGCAGGGCGCAACCAGCGGCGGCCAGCGTGAATTCGTGCCGGTGCTGGCGCGTGCCGCCGTGGCGGCCGGCGTGGCGGGCGTATTCGCCGAGACGCATCCGAACCCGGAAGTTGCGCTGTCGGACGGCCCCAATGCGTGGCCGCTCGGCATGATGAAGGAACTGCTGGAAACGCTGAAGGAAATCGACGCGCTGGTGAAACAGCGCGGGTTTATTGAACACAGATTGATGAAAACCTGATCCGCGAAGCGGACACATGAAACTAAGGAATAGAAATTGAGCGCCATTATTGATGTCATCGCCCGGGAAATTCTTGACTCCCGTGGCAACCCCACTGTTGAAGTCGACGTGCTGCTGGAGTCCGGCGTGCTGGGCCGTGCCGCCGTGCCGTCCGGCGCCTCCACCGGCAGCCGCGAGGCGATCGAACTGCGCGACGGCGACAAGTCGCGCTACCTCGGCAAGGGCGTGCTGAAAGCCGTCGAACACGTCAACACCGAAATCTGCGAAGCCATCATCGGGCTGGATGTCGAAGACCAGGCCTTCATCGACCAGACCATGATCGAGCTCGACGGCACCGAGAACAAATCGCGCCTGGGTGCCAACGCGCTGCTGGCGGTGTCGATGGCGTGCGCGCGCGCCGCGGCCGAACAGGCCGGCCTGCCGCTGTACCGCTATCTCGGCGGTGCCGCGCCGATGGCGCTGCCGGTGCCGATGATGAACATCATCAACGGCGGCGCGCAC
>Ga0208244_100271_pt1 | contig 58199 bp, 54 predicted proteins | sample SubbioCR12Aug_5A_FD_184828 | JGI IMG/M metagenome (GOLD analysis project Ga0208244, IMG submission 184828) | Serpentinite rock and fluid subsurface biosphere microbial communities from McLaughlin Reserve, California, USA - CR12Aug_5A (SPAdes) | ecosystem: Environmental > Terrestrial > Deep... | reverse complement strand
GAACATCTTCGCGCTTTAATCCAGTATCTCCCATTCGATGACTGGGATCATTTAATGCAGTTTATGCTTAAAGGACTTAACGGCACAATTCCTGACTCCGGATAGGGTTTTAAAATGAGAATTGCTGCGACAACATTACGCAGAGGACGAAGACTACCAATTTATGCTAGACGTAGCACGAGAATCTAATTATTGGTATGCTCCGGCTGCGATGGAATTGGCTTATTTATGCAGAATGCGTTTATGTGAAGTTCTTGATTTGACAGACGCTAACGAGCTTTCTGATGGACTATTAATTAAGAGACGCAAAGGAAGTCGAAATAATATTACGGAATGGTCGCCAAGATTGCGAGCCGCTTGGGATGACTCAATAAAAAAACGTAATGAAATATTATCGAAGCGGAAGCAACCATACCCTATACGTCCAGAGGATCGGTTCATCTTTATTTCCGAACGTACTGGCGACAAAATTCAAGCTTCAAGTCTAAAAACAGCCATATCTCGAATCAACCATCAATCGGAAATTAAAGCAAAAGAACAAGGAATTGATTTTGTACACTTTACTTTTCATGATCTAAAAAGAAAAGGCGTAAGTGACACAGAAGGTGATAAACAAAAAGCCAGCGGCCATAAGAATGCCAGTATGCTGCAAATTTATGATGTAAAAGTTGAAAAAGTTAGGCCTGCGGGAGAGAAGAAAACACAAGAAAACTTATAAATTTACCAGTAGGCTTACCAGTAGAATGAAACAAACCCAATGAGGTATGTTGTAACTTATTGATTTAATGGGGTGGGCGACGGGGCTCGAACCCGCGACAACCGGAATCACAATCCGGGGCTCTACCAACTGAGCTACGCTCACCATAATGAATCTAATGAGGGAGTTTCTGCAAGAAATGGTACGCTTGGCAGGACTCGAACCTGCGACCCTCGGCTTAGAAGGCCGATGCTCTATCCAGCTGAGCTACAAGCGCAGTGTGGTCGGGGTAGAGGGATTCGAACCCCCGACATCCTGCTCCCAAAGCAGGCGCGCTACCAGACTGCGCTATACCCCGAATACCTTCAAAATCTGCTTTGGCTTAGCTAGCTAAGCACCCCTGAAGAGCTGCATATATTAGCGATCTGGATTAGTTACGTCAACAAATATTTTAGGTTATTTTAGGCGGTGTTAAAGGTTTTGTTTACGGTAAGAGTTGGTGTCGCCCGGGCACGGATTGCCGGGTTCAAGAAGCCATGGATGGCGTTGGATTTTCACCTCCTTGTTCCTTGAATTACGGCAATTGAGGCCGGATGACGGCGTTGAAGAGTTTTCAACTACTCACGCCAACATGGTCTTGTCAAAGTGCAGAATGTGCCTGTCGAAGACCGCCATGAAGCCATTAATGGGGTCAGAAGGCAGCGTCGATGCTTGCCGTTATTCTCGCCAAACACCCCGCGTGCTGTCTGGAAATTAGAGGTTTTTTCGATCTTACAGGAGTAATCATGTTGACACTTCGTTGACAGCAAGATAACCGTCACAAAGAGCTGATGATTTGTCTTAAAGTTTTTCTTTTACAATGCGATAAACAGTTTCAGCTTCTGTACTTGAAAGTGTAAGTATTTCTTCCAGTTCTTTTAGCGCTTCGTCAGCAAAGTCTTTGTCCTTAAGGCTGCCTGCATTGATATAGACATTGAGTGCAGCGCTTTTCAGGCCGGCATAACCCGCCATGGCCGCGACGCCGGCATCGCTGATTACACCCAGATTGCCCTTTTCTGCTGCAATACGGCTAAGCTTGATTGCCAAGGCGCAGGCTTGGGCGCAAGCCATAGGGACTAACGTGGCTTCTTTTAATTGAGTTTGAATGGTTTCGCTTCTTGTCGCATTTTGTTCTTCGCTATCTTTTGGCAGACCATAGGCTGCCATTAACCGGTCAAAGACTTCAACATCGGCTTTTATCATGCCGGTGAGTTGCTGCCTGAGTGCTTCGGACTGTTCCAGTAATTGTTGCATGTCGGTTTCAACGGCTGCGTACTTTGGTTTTCCCAACGTTAAGTTACACACCATGCTGGTCAGCGCTGCCGATTGAGCACCCATGAAAGCCGCAGCGCTGCCTCCACCCGGTGTAGGCGCTTTGCTGGCCAGTTCATCAAGAAATAAGTGAAGCGATTTGTCTTTAATTTCTGTCATGGGTAAAAATGGATTGTCATCAATTGAATCAATATTTCATTTAAGCGCCATTGTCTGTTCTCGGCGCCATGTGGTTATGCCGCCTGGCGCATCTTCCAGAATAACACCCTGCTGTTTTAATTCATCACGAATCTGGTCAGCGATGGCCCAGTTCTTGTTCTTTTTTGCATCAATTCTGGCTTGGATTTTTTCTTCAATCAAGGCAGGAGAGAGTTGATCTTGATCGTTGCCGTCAGTTTGTTGAAGAAAAGCTTCCGGATCGTCCGAGAGAATGCCCAGGATTCCACCCAGTCCCTTGAGCGTAGATGCCAGGGCTTTCGCTTGCTGTAGATCGGTATCTTTGGCTTTATTCAGTTCCCGGGCCAGATCGAATAAAACGGCCAAGGCTACAGGTGTATTGAAATCATCATCCATGGCTTGTTCAAATCGATGCTGATACGTTTCCAGCAGATCTGTTCCTGTGGCGTCAACGCCGCGTAAAGCATTATAGATCCGGGTCAAAGCCGTTCCCGCTTCATCCAGATGCTCATCCGAATAGTTCAACGGACTGCGGTAATGACTGGAAAGAATAAAAAAACGAATCACTTCCGGCCGATAGCTTTTCAGCACTTCTTTGACGGTAAAAAAGTTGCCCAGGGATTTGGACATTTTTTCTTCATTGATACGGACAAAGCCGTTATGCATCCAGTAATTAACAAATTTTTCACCGGTAGCGCCTTCGGATTGTGCGATTTCGTTTTCATGATGCGGGAACTGCAGATCCATGCCGCCGCCGTGAATATCAAAATGGTTGCCCAGGCAGCAGGTCGACATGGCCGAACATTCAATATGCCATCCGGGTCTTCCCAATCCCCATGGCGAGGGCCAGGCGGGTTCGGTGGGTTTTGCCATTTTCCATAAGACAAAGTCCAGTGGATCCTGTTTGGCTGCATCAACGTCAACGCGTTCCCCTGCCTGGAGATCGGCCAGGTTTTTACCGGATAATTGGCCGTAATTTTCGAATTTGGCAACCGAATAAAATACATCGCCATTCTGTCCGACATAGGCCAAACCCTTGTCCAGCAGTTTTTCAATCATGGCGATAATATCGTCAATGGATTGAGTTGCGCGTGGTTCATGGTCGGGCGGAAGTACAGAAAGAGCGAGTTCATCCTCATGCATCGCATCAATGTAGCGCTGGGTCAGTTCGGCAAAGTCCTCATTGTTTTCCTGAGCGCGTTTAATGATTTTGTCATCAATGTCGGTAATATTTCTAACATAAGTCAATTGATAGCCGCTGTGTCGAAAGTAGCGGGCTACCGTGTCAAAAACCACCATCACTCGGGCATGACCGACATGGCAATAGTCATAAACCGTCATGCCGCAGACGTATATGCCGACTTTTCCGGGTTCACGAGGTTTGAATTCTTCTTTTTGACGTGTGAGCGTGTTGTGAATTTTTATCATGAGCGTGATTGAGTTAGAGGTGCAGTCCTGGCCTAAATTTTAAAGCAGTTTAAGTGTTTCAAGGCCTTGGGTCGATACAAAATAATCGAATCACCCGCTTTTTTGGTCATCGGACTTACCGATATTCAGGCTTTAATGACAGGTTTCAGGCTGTAAATCCAAGCAATTTACCAAGCGGCTACTTCTCTTTCAAGCTAAAAACACATAGAATCGACCGTTTATCATCCTAATTTGAAGGAAAAAAATGCGTATATTACTCGCTTTTGCGTTGCTTCTTTCTATCACATCAACCCCTTTTGCACAGGAAAAACAGATGTCTCAAACCCAGTCCAAAGTTAAATTAACCACCACGCTTGGCGCAATCACCATTCAATTGAATACAGAAAAAGCGCCGGTTTCATCTGAGAATTTCCTGGCATACGTCAAAGAAGGTTTTTACAACGGAACGATTTTTCATCGCGTGATTCCAAGTTTTATGGCCCAGGGCGGCGGTTTCGATGCAGCGTTTGAGCAGAAAACGACCCATGCACCGATTAAAAATGAAGCTGACAATGGTCTTTTGAACAAAAAAGGCACGTTAGCCATGGCCAGAACGTCAGATCCTCATTCTGCTACCGCGCAATTTTTTATCAACCTGAAAGATAATTCATTTCTGGACTATTCAAGCCCGACACAAAATGGTTGGGGTTATGCCGTATTCGGTGAAGTCATCGAAGGTATGGACGTCGTTGAAGCCATGGCCGCGCAACCTACCGGCAATAAAGGCATGCATCAGGACGTGCCCAAAACGGATATCGTGATTGAAAAAGCAGAGCTTGTTGAGTAAACACGGGATAACGCTCGCCCGCTTCGAATTGAGGGGGTGTAGGTGATTGATTTCAATCAACCACCTACACCCAATAATATTACAGGGGGAGAGCAGATACACGGTAGAACACTTGTTATATCCTCCAGAGCCTCATAACTCTGTTTTGCCAAGGATTGCCATAGCCAAAGTTTGAGCTTACCGGATCAATAAACCAAATAGTACCTTAGAGCTTGCCGGTTTCTTGAAAAATCCTTGCTCGATGCGGGAACTTTGCGCTGTGTTACGGGTCTTGTAAGCTCGCTTACCAAGCCTTTGGGGATCATGTGTTTGCCCTGTTCTCAGGTTGTTACATTATCCCTTTACCGTTTGTTTTAAGTTATACTTCCCGCCCCTGTTGTTCATTAACGATTAATTCAGCAGGTCTAGACTCGTTACCGGCTGATTGATCCCTGTCTTAGAATATGAAATCCAATTCAATTGTCTTTGAAGCACGCCAACTCTCTTGTGTTAGAGATGATCGGGTGTTGTTTGCCGATTTGGATTTTCGGGTCACCGGCGGGCAGGTTTTGTTGATTGAAGGGCCCAATGGCAGCGGCAAAACATCGTTACTGAGAATTTTAACCGGTTTACGCCTGCCCGATGAGGGTGAGCTTTTCTGGTGCGGGTCATCACTTGAGGAGCTGGACTCGGCTTTTTATCAGCATATTGCCTATGTCAGTCATGGTAACGGGTTGAAAGATGATCTGAGTGTCGAAGAGAATTTGCGTTATGCCAGAGCCTTTGGTGAATCCACGCTGACGATAGATCAAGCATTGGAAAAAGTTGGTTTGATGGGGTATCAGGATACACCGGTCCGTTATTTATCGGCAGGCCAACGGCGCCGACTGGCTCTGGCTCGCTTACTTTGTATGAAAAAAAGTTTATGGATACTCGACGAACCGTTTACTTCACTGGATAAAAAAAGTATTGCCACCTTTGAGCAATTCATTCAATCCCATGTTGCCGATAATGGTCTGGTTGTCATGACGTCTCATCACGATACCGGTTTACCCGCCGAAATCGTTCAGAAAATAGAATTATAACCATGGCCGATTCCTCCACTTTAAACGCGTTTGTTGCGATTGTGCGTCGCGATTTGCTTTTGGCTTACCGTCATAGGGCCGAGCTTATCAATCCGCTGGCTTTTTTCGTGTTGGTCGTGACGCTGTTTCCGCTGGGTGTGGGGGCTGATGTCGCGCTTTTGAAACGCATTGCTCCTGGCGTGATCTGGGTTGCTGCGTTGCTGGCATCTTTGCTGACCATGGATTCGTTATTCCGCTCGGATTTTGAAGACGGCAGTCTGGAGTTGATGGTGATGTCGCCGCACCCACTGTCACTGCTGGTGTTGGGCAAGGTTACCGCGCACTGGTTATTATCCGGCGCACCACTGTCTTTGGTTGCGCCGTTGTTGGCGATGATGTTCAACATGGAAGCCGAAGCCATCAAAATTTTGTTACTGACCTTGTTATTGGGTACGCCGGTTTTAAGCTTGATCGGCGCGATTGCCGTCGCTTTGACTGTGGGGTTACGAAAGGGCGGTGTTCTGCTGGCCATTCTGGTTCTCCCTTTGTATGTGCCGGTTTTGATTTTTGCCAGTAACGCCGTTGATGCAGCAATGGCCGGTTTTCCGGTTTCCGGACAACTGTATATGATGTCTGCCATGTTGTTTCTGGCTATTACTTTGACGCCGTGGCCGACTGCGGCCGCATTAAAAATGAGTTTGAGTTAATTATTATGATAATGAGATTCCTGCATAAATTTTCTTCGCCGCCTTACTTTTATTGGTTGAGCGGCAAGATGCTGCCCTGGCTGACGGTATTGTTGATCGTCTTGCTTGCCTATGGCCTTTATGGTGGTTTGGTCCTGGCTCCCGCCGATTATCAGCAAGGCGACAGTTTCCGCATCATTTATATTCATGTGCCCAGCGCCTGGATGTCGCTTTTTGTCTACGTGGTCATGGCAATCAGCGGCGCTATCGGTTTGATCTGGCATATCAAGCTGGCCGAAATTGTGTCGATCAGCAGTGCTTCCATAGGCGCGGCTTTTACATTTTTAGCGCTGATTACCGGCTCTCTGTGGGGTAAACCGATGTGGGGCACCTGGTGGGTTTGGGATGCCAGGCTGACTTCGGAACTTATCCTGCTGTTTTTGTATCTAGGCGTGATCGGGCTTTATGGTGCGATTGAAGATAAAAGAACGGCTGCGCGGGCGGTGGCTATTTTGGCCCTGGTCGGGGTGGTCAATATTCCCATCATTCATTATTCGGTTGAATGGTGGAACACACTGCATCAAGGTGCGACGGTAACGAAATTTGATAAGCCGTCCATTCATCCCGATATGTTGATTCCCTTATTGGTGATGGCCGTTGCGTTTAAGGTTTACTATGGGATTGCATTACTAATGCGTTGCCGCAATGAATTGCTGCAACGTGAACAGAACAACCGCTGGGTTGATGAAATATTGGAGAAACTATGAGCGATTTCTGGCATATGGGCGGCTACGCCTTTTATGTGTGGACTTCCTACGGTATCGGTTTTTTGGTGCTGATGATCGGCGTAATCAAGCCTTTGATGCTGCAAAAAAAAATCTTGCGTGAGCTGGTCCTCAAGCGTCAACGTAATCAAAGAGTCTCTAAATCATGAAACCCATTCGTAGAAAACGTTTATACCTTATTTTATTGATGGTCAGCGGCGTGGCTGTTGGTGCCTGGTTTGGCCTGAAAGCCTTCAATGAAAATCTGATGTATTTTTACTCCACATCTGATGTGATTGACGGTAAGGCGCCTAAAGACCATTTGTTCAGACTCGGTGGCATGGTCGTGGATGGCAGCGTTCAGCGTCCCGGAGACGGCATGACGGTCAAGTTTACCCTGACCGATATGGCGAAACAGGTTGAAGTTGAATACACCGGCATTTTGCCCGATCTGTTCAGAGAAGGGCAGGGTATTGTTGCTAACGGCAAGCTGGGTACTAACGGTGTTTTTGTTGCTCAGGAAGTATTGGCCAAACATGATGAAAACTACATGCCGCCTGAAGTTGAAGGCAGCATGAAGAAACCGTATAAAAAGGAGAATGCCCAATGATCGTTCCAGAAATTGGGCATTTCTCACTGATTTTGGCCTTATCCATGGCGCTGATATTGGCCTTTGTTCCTATCATCGGTGTTCAATACCGCATCGCCAGCTGGATTGCGGTTGCCCGACCGGTTGCCTGCGGTCAGTTACTGTTTGTCGCACTGGCTTATTACTGTTTGACCTATGCCTTTGTCACACATGATTTTTCGGTCGCCTATGTTGCGGCCAACTCCAACAGTCAATTGCCTTATGTGTACCGGATTGCCGCTGTATGGGGCTCTCATGAAGGCTCCTTACTGTTGTGGATATTGATTCTTTCGCTTTGGACTGCGGCCGTTGCTATGTTCAGTAAAACCTTGCCTGTTGAATTAATTGGCCGGGTCTTAGGTGTTTTAGGCATTGTCAATATCGGGTTTTTAACCTTCGTATTATTTACGTCTAATCCGTTTTTGAGGCAATTTCCGATTCCTCTCGACGGCCGGGATTTAAATCCATTGCTGCAAGACCCCGGTATGGCAATACATCCGCCCATGCTTTATATGGGTTATGTCGGGTTTTCCGTGGCCTTCGCTTTTGCTATCGCCGCATTAATGAACGGTAAACTGGACACCGCCTGGGCACGCTGGACCCGGCCGTGGACCAATATGGCCTGGATGTTTTTGACAACCGGTATTGTCTTGGGCAGTTGGTGGGCTTATTACGAACTCGGCTGGGGTGGCTGGTGGTTCTGGGATCCGGTCGAAAATGCCTCATTCATGCCTTGGCTGGTCGGTACCGCGTTGATTCATTCATTGGCCGCAACAGAAAAGCGCGGCATGTTTAAAAGCTGGACCATTTTATTGTCCGTCTTCGCCTTTTCGTTGAGTTTATTAGGCACATTTCTGGTCCGTTCCGGTGTCTTGACTTCCGTTCATGCGTTCGCCAGCGATCCGACCCGAGGCATATTTATCCTGGTTTTCCTGGGCATTGTCGTCGGTGGTTCACTCACCTTGTTTGCTATCAGAGCGCCTAAAATTAAAAGTGAAGGCAGTTTTGACCTGATTTCGAAAGACGCTTTCCTGCTCATCAACAATGTATTGCTGGTTGCCGCAGCTGCGACCATTTTATTAGGCACCTTGTATCCACTGGTCATCGATGCATTGGGTATGGGCAAAATTTCAGTGGGTCCTCCTTATTTCAACAGCGTATTCATTCCTTTAACGGCTCCCTTGGCGGCATGCGTGGGTGTTGGTATTTTGGCCCGCTGGAGGCAGGATAATCTGGCGCGTCTGGCTACGTTAGTCGCATTACCGTTTGCCTGCTGCGCGTTTGCGGGCCTTATCCTCGCTCTTTTACAAGAATCATTCAGCTGGGGCGCTTTGATTGGCCTGACGTTGGCCGTATGGACCGTTGTTTCATCCGGTATGGCAATTCAAGCCCGTTTACGTAACAAGAGCGACAAATTGGCCGCTTTTTTTCAGATTCCGGCCAGCGTTTGGGCAATGACCGTTGCACATGCCGGTATTGGTGTTTTCATTGTCGGCATCACTCTAACTTCGACTTATTCGGTAGAGAAGGATATCAGACTGTCAGCAGGCGAATCAGTGAGTTTGGCGGGTTACGATTTTCTGTTTCACGGCGTTCAAAGTAAAGCCGGTCCTAATTTCGATGCCAGTGAAGGCCGGGTAACGATTTCAAAAGAGGGTAAACCCGTCGGTGAACTTCATCCCCAAAAACGGATTTACCGGGCATCTGGCATGCCTATGACGGAAGCCGGTATTGATGCCGGTGTTACCCGTGATTTATTTGTCGCTTTGGGTGAACCTCTGGACAGAGCCGGTGCTTGGGCGGTGCGGGTTTATTACAAACCGTATATCCGCTGGATCTGGATAGGTGGATTATTCATGGCTTTCGGCGGCTTGATCGGCGCTATGGATAAACGCTATCGAATTCCGGTAAGAACAGGAGAGGCATAATGCGCTTTCTTATTCCGTTAGGTATTTTTTTCGTGTTGGTGATATTTCTAGGTATAGGCCTGAAACTGAACCCAAGGGAAGTGCCGTCGCCGTTAATCGGCAAGCCGGTTCCCCATTTTCAGCTGGCACAGCTGCATGCACCCGATCAAACATTTTCGCCCGAACAAATGAAGGGCAAAGTCTGGCTTTTGAATGTCTGGGCATCCTGGTGTGTGTCTTGCCGGGCCGAACATCCGGTGCTCAACGAGTTTGCCCGCACCGGTCAGGTTGAAATTATCGGTCTTAACTATAAAGACGAGCCAGCCGATGCCCGTCAATGGTTAGCTCAACTAGGTAACCCTTACACGATCAGTGTTATGGATACTGAAGGTATGGCCGGGTTGGATTGGGGTGTTTACGGTGTGCCGGAAACGTTTGTCATCGATAAAAAAGGCCTGGTGCGGTTTAAGCTGACAGGGCCTGTCGATCCGAATAATCTGCAAACCGAGATCATGCCTTTGCTGCAAATACTCAATGGAGAGGCCGGGTAATGAAAATCCTTTTTTTAGTGGTGCTGCTTTTTAGTCAATGGGCCCAGGCGACCATCGAGATCTATGAATTTGAAGATCCGGCTCATGAGCAACGTTACCGCGCACTCACCGAAGAACTGCGTTGTCTGGTTTGCCAAAACCAGAATATTGCCGACTCTCACGCCGAGCTGGCACAGGATTTACGGCGAAAGGTTTATGAAATGATCAATGCCGGCCAATCCGACGATCAAATTGTCCAATTCATGATTGATCGCTACGGTGATTTTGTTTTGTACCGTCCGCCGCTCAATCCCAAAACTATGATTTTATGGCTGGCGCCGGTATTGACAGTAGCTGCAGGGCTATTGGGCTTTTGGTTTTTACTAAAACGCCGCCGTCAAAATGATCAACAACCCAGCGATGCAGATTTGCAGCGGATTCGAGACTTGTTAAAAAAGAGCGACAATCAATGATTCAATTTGGAATTTTTGCAGCTTTGCTGCTGCTGGTGGCCTTATGTCTGATTTTGATCCCTCTTTTGTTGACCCGGGAACTCGAATTCAAAGGCGATGATCAAGCCAATATAGAGCTGGCCAAAAAGAAGTTAAAAGAGGTTGAGGACGATTTTGCTGCCGGAATACTGAATCAACAGCAATTTGATCAGGCAAAACGGGAACTTGAAGTCGGGCTTTATCTCGATCTGGATGGCAAGCAATCCGCCAAAGTTTCGGCAAAAAGCGGGCGCTGGTTGGCTATTCCGTTGCTATTTGCGGTACCTTTGGTCTCGTTTTCCTTGTACACCGTGCTCGGCGATTTACGTGTCTTCGACAAAGATGCCTTGAATGCTTTGTCGGCCCCCCCGCCAGAAGCCAGTCATGCTGCCAAGCTTGAAGACATCAAGGCCATGGTCGACAAATTGGCGGCCAAAATGGATAAAGAACCCAACGACGTTGAAGGCTGGATGATGTTGAGCCGGTCCTATAAAGTATTGGAACGTTACCAAGATGCGGCTAACGCCATGAGAAAAGCCTATGCACTGGTTGGCGATCAACCCGATGTGTTATTGCAAATGGCGGATGCCCTGGCGATGGCGAATGGCGGAACGTTGAAAGGCGAACCCACGGCATTGGTTGAAAAAGCGTTAGTGCTGGAGCCGGGTAATCAAATGGGCTTGTGGTTGATGGGGATGGCCTATGCCGAGAACGATCAATTTCAAAAGGCGGTTGATAGCTGGCAGGAACTGTTGAAAGGATATTCGCCGGAACAAAACGGATACCAGGAAGTAGTGAAGCTGATCAATCAAGCCAATGCCAGGTTGGGTAAGCCGCCTGTGCAGGCAGAAGCGCCGTCCGTTGTTCCGGGTTCCGATGTTAAACCGGCAAGCCGCAGTGTTTCGGTTAAAGTAACGCTGGACGACAGCTTCAAAGACAAAGTGAATCCCGAAGACACTTTGTTCATCTATGCCCAAGCCGCAACAGGCCCTAAAGCGCCATTGGCCATTGTGAAACACCAGGCCAAAGATTTACCGATTGAAGTCACGCTGGATGACAGCCAGGCAATGATGCCGAACATGACGATATCGTCAGTCGATCATATCAAAATCACTGCTCGCATCAGTGCGGCAGGCGGCGCAACGCCTCAAAGCGGCGAGCCTTACGGGATGATTGAAGTCAAAGGCGATGCAGGCACAGACCTCAAAACCATCGTGATTAATAATTCAATCAGGTAAAAGGCTAAGTGCAATCGAAACCAGAATAATGTTTCAGCGACGGAACAACAAAACAAAAGTGATGCTCTGTGTAGGTTGCGGTTGGCGATAGTCAACCCAACATTTCAAGGCCATGCCGGATGACGGCGTAGATGTAGGTTCAACCACTAATCCAGACAGTGCCTTGGTTTATTGAATTCGCGAAGGGCTAAAAAAGAAATAAGTGGGGTTAGAGTAAATTAACCTTACTCTGACCCCTAGTTATTTTCAATATTAGGAAAATTCACCAATAGGATTCAATATGGCTCTCATAAAGTGTAAAGAATGCGGCAATGATGTCAGCAATACAGCTAAAGCATGTCCAAATTGTGGCGCAAAAGTTCCAAAATCAAGCGGTTGTTCAACAACAATAATTGTGGTTTTAGTTTTCTTTATTCTTTTCTTAGTTGGTCTCAGTACTTGCTCAGATAGAAACCCCAGAAGATCGTATTCAAGTTCTGAAAGTAGGCTTTCAAAAAGCCCGGAAGATATTACAGCACAATGCTTTGATGAAGCAGGGTTAAAAGAAAACGACCCCTCTCATAAAATAACACCGGCTGAGATGAACAAGGTTCTTGAATGTTCTGCGCGGTATATCAAAAAGTAAAAACTTTATCGATTTGTGAATAACGCAGCTGGGTAGGTCGGGTAACCGCTTTTTGTTACCCGACATTTCAGTCTAAGAATAAATAATTGGAATATAAAAGCCCCCCAAGATTAAAGAACTTATTGAATAACTGACTATCAATTTCAAAATGCATCAGAGTAAACTAAAGCAGTTCCACTGATGAATAATCCACAAAAAAGTCACCAGATATGCATTTTGAATGGGATCCGAAAAAAGCCACTGCGAATCGGCGAAAACATGGCGTTACCTTTGAAGAAGCAACCAGTGCCTTGCGTGATATATTTTCGGCTACAGCGCATGACCCTGACCACTCAGATAGTGAGGCGCGATTCGTAACTTTTGGCATTTCCTCCCAAGGAAGGTTACTTGCGGTATCGCATGCCGACAGAGGAGATGCAATTCGAATCATATCGGCAAGATTAGCAACGAATGTTGAGAGGCAAATTTATGAAGAAGGTTAAATCAGAAATGACCGATGAGCTTCGTACCGAATATAAGCGGTCGGATTTCGGTGAGATTGTACGCGGTAAATACGCAAACCGGATCAAAGCAGAAACGAACGTGGTTCTTCTTGATCCTGATATTGCAGAAGCTTTTCCTAATGATGAAGCAGTAAACAAAGCGCTTCGATATTTATTGGAAGTGGCAAAAACATCATCCAGCCTCACTCACCGCTCCAGCTGACCCCGCTAACGCTCCGCCGTGGAGCTTTGCGTTAACCTTATGGATAAGGTGGGTAGGTCGGGCAACAGCTTTTTGTTGCCCGACATTTCAGTCTAAAAGTAAATAATTGGAATATAAAAATGCCGCCCAAGATTAAAGAACTTATTCGTGCTTTAGAATTGGCTGGTTTTGTTAATAGAGGTGGCATAGGTAGCCATAGAAACTATGAACATCCAAACGGTAATCGCATCACTATTTCTGGTCAACTCTCAGATGATGCTAAACCCTAACAAATTCGCGAGACAAAGAAACTGATTGTGAAGTTAAAATAATGAAAGAAAGTGGCCGTTATATCAAAATTGTTGTGTGGTCTGATGAAGATGGCTGTTTTGTTGGTTCTTGTCCTGGAATAATTGATACTTGCTGTCATGGAGATGATGAGATTCAAGTTTATACCGAGCTTTGTCAGATTGTGAATGAATGGGTTGAAACTATCAAAAATGATGGAAAGCCTTTGCCATCTCCTACGGTGAGCAGGAAATTAGCAAGTAAATTATTGAATGTAGCCTAACCCAATGTTCCTGTGGAGCTTCGCTACATTCTCGCTAGGCTTGATTTCGCTCAGTCCGGCTGGGCTGAGTAATAACTGTGGAATATAACAATAAAGAAATAGCGGATAATTTTTAACTGCATTTCACATCCGCTAGCAAAATTATCAGGCCAGCAAGATCAAAAATAAAGCTATGAATCTAGACCTGCCCTACCTCGCCTACCTAAAGGCAGCACCCTTTTTCCCTGAGTTCAACAAAACCAATTTTCAATAGACAAATCGGAAAAGTTTTCAAAATCATCAATATTACGCGTGACTAAAATTAAATTATTTGTTTTCGCAACGGCTGCAATTTGCGCATCGACAAAAGGCGGGGTTTTTCCTTGCCGTTGAAGATGAGCAGCTGTTTGACCGTGCCATTTTGCGGCTTTTTCGGAATAGGGCAAAATGGGAAACTTAATCAAAACGGATTCAATATAATCGGTCGTTTTTAACCGTTTTTTAGAATCAGGCAATAACTCAACGCCGCGCACCATTTCATAAAATACCATTGCTGCAATTGCGATTTGTGCATGATAAAGTTTTATATTTTCAATGACTTGCTTATTTGGTGTCGCTTTTAATGGTTCTGAAATAGTGTTGGTATCTAGCAGATATATCAAACTCATAGCCGAAAATCTCTATCCGCATTTGTTTTTCTGTTTTCGTCAAAAGTTTGCGTATCAACATCAATATCTTCAGTTTTATATTTATTTAAAAATTCTGTTAAAGCCATTCCTGTATTGTCTTTTGGTTCTGAAAATTCATAAATAATCGCCACTTTAGCTTTACCTGCTGGAATGTCGTCAGGCAACGATAAATTGAGTTGGTGATTTTTTGGAATTTCAGTTTCTATTTCATAGTAGGCTTGCATGGTTATTCCCTGGATAATTGGGTTTAAAGTCCCTGGGTACGCACAGTGTGACTTACACGTTAAATATGCCCCTGGTCAATAAATTCAAATAAGGACGACCCAGTTTCATTTTTTTTAATCGCTGTGCGTATTCTGATTAATTTGAACACTGATTCTGGACGAACTTGAACACCTAAAACCTAAGAACATGAAGGCTTGGTATCACCCCGGTAAATCAAGGCTATGTTCGGGTTAGTAGTTGAAAGTAAATCAACACCGTCATTCCGGCATGGATTGCCGGAATCCAGGTCACAAGGATGTGAAAGCCCAACGCCATCCATGGCTTCTGGACCCCGGCAATCCCTGCCGGGGCGACGCCTACTATTAACGCGACATAGCCTAAATCAAAGACTGCTGCAGGGTGGATAAGGCGAAAGCCGTATCCGCCAAAGCCGTTAAAGGTGGATGCGCTGTCGCTTATTCACCCTACCTATCTGCCCCCCATACTTTCACGGTAACGCATCGGTGGACGTAAATTAATACTCCAAGTGTTCATCTTGAGTCAAGGAATTCATTCGTTTCACAGATGCAGGGAAATTTTAAGGGAAAAACAATGATGTCAATTTTCCAAATGTACAAAGAAGAATAACTGGGGGTCAGAGTAACTCAATCTTACTTTGACCCCCAGTTATTCTTGAAATGTTGGGTTGGCTATCGTCAACCGCAACCTACGTTGTATTCTTTATCATGATTAGCAAGCTGGTACAGCTTAATTCAAAAAGCGTTCGTCATGCACTCCCGGAAACGGGGATACAGTGTCGGAGGGTAAGTTGCTAGCTATCCATGAAGTCTTGATTTCGGCCATCCCCCGGCATTCCCTGACCGGGGCAGGCTCTGCAGACGCGGTCGACTCCGGATAAAGAGTCATAGCTGAAGCATCTTTATAATCAGGAGATGTTTTGTGTGATAATGCCTCAACTCCATTGTTATTGGCTGACAGCATGAATTATCCAACCATTGAAGCATTTGTAGGCAATACGCCTTTAGTCAAATTACAGCGCTTACCCGGAAATACCAGCAATACCATTCTGGTTAAGCTGGAAGGTAATAATCCTGCGGGTTCGGTTAAAGACCGGCCAGCGTTGAGCATGATCAAGCATGCCGAAGAACGGGGCGAAATCAAACCCGGCGATCGTTTAATTGAAGCAACCAGCGGCAATACCGGCATTGCCTTGGCTATGGCGGCAGCGATCAAGGGTTACAAGATGACCTTGATCATGCCCGATAATATGAGCGCTGAACGGCGTGCATCGATGAAAGCGTATGGGGCTGAAATTATTTTGACTCCGGCTGCTGGCAGCATGGAATCAGCGATTGACTTGGCCAGACAAATGGAAGCTGAAGGCAAGGGTCGTATTCTTGATCAATTCGCCAATCCCGACAATCCTCGTGCCCATTATGAAGGCACGGGTCCTGAAATTTGGCGCGACACGCACGGCGAAGTTACCCATTTTATCAGTTCAATGGGAACCACCGGCACCATTATGGGGACCTCCACCTATTTGAAAGAGCAGAACCCTGCGATTCAAATTATCGGCGTTCAACCCGAAGGCGAATCCAAAATTCCGGGAATCAGACGCTGGCCTGAAGCTTATCTGCCCAAAATTTATGAGAAATCCCGAGTTGACCGGATCATTGACGTTGATCAGCAAACTGCTGAACAAACCATGCGCGCGCTTGCTACCGAAGAGGGGATATTTGCCGGTGTTTCATCAGGCGGCGGCGTTGCGGTAGCCTTGCGCTTATCGGCTGAATTGGAAAATGCTGTCATTGTCGCCATCATCTGCGACCGAGGCGACCGCTATTTGTCGACGGGTGTTTTTCCCGGTTAATCCATCTCACTCTTCAAGTGACTGTCGTTAATCATCAAACCCAATGGCTTGTGGGCATCCCTATTTTTCTTTGTTGCTAACAGGCCTGCCGGTATCACGACTCATTGAAGTTCTGCCAATCAGACAGATGGTTCTCCGTAAGCTGATAATGCTTTTGCTTTTATCGCCTTCCATGACTTACGCGCTGGATAACGTCACCCTCAAACTGGATAGCATTGAACAACAGGGCTGGTCGCTTGAAGGTGTCACGTTGTCATTGTCCGATTTGTCAGAGGCGACTCAACAGCTCAGGTCAACTATTCAATATCTCCGTCTGCCCGAGCCTTTCGATCACATTAAGCTGTTTGATTTGCAGTGTTCCGATTTCAGTTGGGGCAATGATGAAATCCATTGCCGAAAAGGTCAGCTATCCATTCAATCAACATCGTTGCCATTAAACGCAGTAGCGGTGTCCTTTCATATTGACCAACATTCAAGTCAGATCGCTTTGAATGATATGCCGGTGGCGGCCGGCCAGTTGTCCGTTTTTGCCGAAATTAAGCAGAATAACTGGTCGCTTGTAGCTGAAGGCACGGGACTTGATATTAAAACCCTCGCCAAATTACAACCCGGCTTGGGTTCAACCCTTCAAAGCGGTACCCTGTCTTTTTCGATGACTTCAAGCGGTCAGGGCGGTGAAGTAAAGACGTTAAGCCTCAATACCGCCGTAGAACGATTATCCGCGCAAAGCCAGGATGGTCGTTTTGCTCTGGAAAACCTGAGTTTGAACATGAGCCTCAAAGCCGAACCCGGAGTTGAAGCCTGGCGGTGGTTGAGTCAATTGAACGTAACCGGCGGAGCGCTCTACTCCGATCCGCTTTATCTGGATCTTACGGAACAACCGGCTACTGTCGCGGCGGCCGGTTTTTGGGATCAAGCCAAGCAGCAAATTTTGCTGGATTATCTGCTGATTCAACAGCCGGGTGTGGCTGAATTAAGAGCCGATGCGCGGATCAGTTATCGTAATACTTGGTCGATTAAACACGCGCAGCTTTTTCTGTCAACGCAACACCTGGAAAGCCTGTCCGCTATTTATTTAAGCCCTTATTTTGCAGGGACTGCGCTTGAGGGGCTTTCAATGAGTGGGCATCTGGATGCGGATGTGATCCTGAAAGATCGGTCCATAGAATCTGTCTGGGTTAAAAGTGACTCGCTGGGACTCGATGATGCGAAACAGCGGCTTAGTATCAAACAGGGGCAAGGCACGCTTCATTGGACCACCCGAGAAGATGCGCATCTGCCTTCATGGTTTTCCTGGGAACAGCTTACTGTTTACCGGCTACCGATGGGGCCTGCCAAGCTGATCTTTGAAGCCCGCACCAACGCTATAGAATTGTTGACGAAAACCCGTTTTCCAATGCTGGATGGGTATTTGCGGGTCGACAAATTCAAATGGCTTACCAAAGAGAATGATGAACCTGATTTTTACTTTGAAGGTGACGTGCGCAATGTATCACTGGCCCAATTGTCGGAAGCGTTGGATTGGGCCCCTTTATCCGGCACATTGAGCGGAAACATCCCCGGTGTCGATTATAAAAACGGAAAATTGACCGTCGATGGAGAATTGCTGATCAGCGTATTCGATGGTGAGGTGCGTCTTAAAGATCTGGCGGCCTCGGGATTTTTGACCGATTTTCCGCAAGTTTATGCACAATTGGAGTTTGATCAGCTGGATTTGGGGCAACTGACTCAAACGTTTAAAACCGGAATGATAGAGGGTCGTTTATCCGGTTTTGTGCGCGATTTATATATTGAAAACTGGAAGCCGGTCAGTTTTTATGCCTGGCTGGGCACTCCGGAAAATGATGATTCCCGGCATAGAATCAGTCAGAAAGCGGTCGAAAACCTGACCACTTTCGGCGGTGGTGCAACCGACATTGTTTCAAAAACTTTTCTACAGCTTTTTGAAACGTTCAGCTATGAGAAGCTGGGTATTGGTTGCTATCTGTCTGACGGGGTCTGTCAGGTGATGGCGATGGAAGCGACTGAGCAAGGTTATTACATTGTTAAAGGCGGCGGTCTGCCGCGAATCGATGTGATGGGATATAATCCCCGGATTGACTGGAACGTCTTGTTGGAAAGGCTGCAGCGGATTTCCGCTACTGACGATGTAGTAATTGAGTAACTGGAGACATCAATGAAACAATTATCTTTTTTAAGCATAGTGCTGTTAACCGCCTGTGTGACCATAAATATCTATTTTCCGGCCGCTGCTGCTGAAAAAGCCGCTGATGAAATTATCAAGGATATCCAAACGACGCTCCCGCAAGGAGAGCCTAAAAGTGAGTTGAATGATTGGCAGCACTCTTTTTATAAATCGGTGGATGCCGTTTTAAGTATGTTCATTTCATCGGCCCAGGCGCAAGAGGCCAATTTATCGATTGATTCTCCGGAAATCCGCAAATTGACGGCACAGATGCAAAGCCGCTTTTCCGGGTTGAAAAGTTATTATGATGCCGGTTTTATAGGCATCGCTTCGTCCGGTTTGCTGACGGTAAGGGATGCAGCCAGTGTTCCTTTAAAAGACCGGAATCAGGTGAACCGTCTGGTCGCTGCTGAAAACGCCGATAGAGAAAGTTTGTATGTGGCGATTGCCAATGCCAATGGTCATCCTGAATGGGCTACACAAATCAAATCCACGTTTGCCGCACGGTGGGTGGGTAACGCAAATTCCGGTTGGTGGTTTCAAACGGCCAACGGCAGCTGGAAGCAGAAATAACTATGGCACGTAGACGACCAGCAAGAAAAGTGATGCCGGCAACGCCGGTTAAAACAACGATTGAGTCTATGACTCATGATGGACGCGGCGTTGCGCATGTTGACGGTAAGGCGGTTTTTATCGATGAAGGCCTGCCGGGTGAAGAGCTTGAGTTTGTCTATACCGATATCCGTAAGGATTATGCCGAAGGCAGATTGGTGAACCTGCTGAGCAGATCGGCGTTTCGAGTTGATGCCGAATGCCCGCATTACTCTATGTGCGGCGGGTGCAGTTTTCAGCATGTGGACTCCGCCAAGCAGATACAAATCAAGCAGGAATTGCTGGAAGAGCAGTTTAAACGGATAGGCAAGCTCGAAATTCCTCAGGTTTGGGAGGCCTTGGACGGGCCACACTGGGGTTACCGCCGTAAAGCGCGTATGGGCGTCAAGTATGTTGCTAAAAAAGGCCGGGTATTGGTGGGGTTTAGAGAAAAACGCCAGCCTTATTTAGCCGAAATTGAAAGCTGCAAAGTCATGCATCCCCGCGTCGGTATGAATCTGATGGTTTTATCGGAAATGATCGGAGGCTTGACGATCAAGGACAAAATTCCGCAGATTGAAGTGGCCATCGGCGATGACGACTGTGTGCTTTCCATTCGCGTGATGGAGCCGCCGACCTTGGAAGATAAGGAACGCATGCGCCAATTCGCCCATCAGCTGGGCATGAGTATTTGTTTGCAGCCTAAAGGGCCCGATACCATCGTGCCGATAGACGGCGAGCCCGAAGTGATGCCGACTTATGCGTTACCCGAGCATGATATTGTTTTTAAATTCAGGCCGGCGATGTTTACTCAGGTTAATTATGAAATTAACCGGCTCATGGTGAACCGGGTAATCGAAGTGTTGCATTTAACCCAGGATGATCATGTGCTGGATTTGTTTTGCGGTTTGGGTAATTTTACGCTGCCTATGGCGCGCAGAGCCGGACATGTTACCGGTATCGAAGGCGACTTGCCTTTGATCAAACATGCCAGAGAAAATGCCCTGTTTAACGGCATTACCAACGCTGAATTTCATGCGGCTGATTTAACCAAAGACATCAGTGAATTCCCTTGGGCCAATCGCCGATACAATAAGATTCTGCTGGATCCGTCCCGAGCCGGTGCGTCCGATGTGTTGCACCATTTCAAACAATGGCAGCCGGAAACCATTGTTTATGTGTCCTGCAATCCTTCCACGTTAGCGCGCGATGCCGGAATTCTGGTCAATGAGCTGGGTTATAAGCTGATCAAAGCAGGGGTCATGAACATGTTTCCTCAAACCGCCCATGTCGAGTCCATTGCCTTGTTTGAAAAGGGTTAAATAGACAGTAAATGGAAAATTAAAATATCTCTTTCTCGGTATAACGGCAAACTGATTCATCATGCGTCTTGAGATATCCATCAGCAATCAACAGCTTTACGTGATCGACGGCGGCAAAATCCAGTCATCCTACCCGGTTTCAACCGCCAAAAACGGGCCGGGCGAGTTGATGGGCAGTGAATGTACGCCCATCGGAAAACATAAAGTCCGCGCAAAAATCGGTTCCGGTTTACCCTTGAATGCAGTTTTTAAAGCACGCAGGCCTACCGGGGAAATCTATTCACCGGAATTAGCCCGGCAGTTTCCCGAGCGTGACTGGATATTAACCCGCATTCTTTGGCTGGGAGGTCTCGAGCCTGGAAAAAACCGATACGGCCAGGTGGATACGGCGTGGCGTTACATTTATATACACGGTTCGCCCGACGAGTTAATGGACGGTATTGCGCGCTCACACGGCTGTATTCGGATGTTAAATGCTGATATTGCAGAATTGTTTGATCTTATACAGCCGGGTATAGAGGTTACTATTTTCGCTTAGCTAGTGCGAATGATGTAGTAATCAATGTATTCTTTTCGCACTTCAAATTTCGGCAGTGCCTAAGGAGGCAACGGGTTGTTCGGCAAAGGCTTTGCCAGCATGGATGCTGGCATAGAGCCTACAGGGATGTATTTACGGCGTCCTTTGACGGGCACCCCGGTGCCGAATTTCGATCTACGATGTGTATAACTATACAGAGTGAAGCACAACAGTCCCTTCCCAGCGAGAGAGGGAACAAGTCTGTTTGCCGCGATGAATAGTTACTGATCAATCCACTTATTTGAAATAAAAAAGACGAGGAAGTAATGGTCCGGATGGTTTTGGGCATTGAATATGACGGCAGCGATTTTTTTGGTTGGCAATGGCAGAAAAATGGCCGTTCTGTTCAGTTGGAATTGGAAAAAGCCCTTTCGGCTGTCGCGAATGAAACCATTACTGTGCAATGTGCGGGACGCACCGATTCAGGGGTTCATGCCCTGGAGCAGGTGGTTCATTTCGATACCCATGCCCAACGCGAGATGCGCGCATGGGTGATGGGCGTCAATTGCAATTTGCCGCCCGATGTTCGGGTTTTATGGGCCAAAGTCGCGGTTGACGGATTCAACGCCCGCTACAGTGCAATAGCGCGTTTTTATCGTTATGTCATCCTCAATCGTCCGATGAAATCCGCCTTATTGCGCAGCCAGGTGACCTGGTGTTATTCGCCCCTGGATGCTGAAAAAATGCATGAAGCAGCCCAGCATTTGATAGGCAGCCATGATTTTTCAACGTTCAGGGCGCAAGCTTGCCAATCCAAAAGCCCTTGTCGCATCATGCATTTTATTGATGTTTACCGTGAACAGGATCGGGTCATTATCGATATTTCAGCGAATGCCTTTTTACATCATATGGTCAGAAATATTGCCGGTGTGCTGATGACTATCGGCATGGGTAAACAGCCTGTCGAATGGACACGGGAACTGTTGGACATAAAAAAAAGAGAATGTGGGGGCGTCACTGCGCCTCCTTTCGGGCTCTATCTGGGCGGAGTTTATTATCCGGAAGTCTACGGAATTGCAAAACATCCGATATTTTCCAAGTTGCCGGATAATTGCTCGCGTTTTGAACATGGGAAACCTGTCATTGCTGAATCGGGTAGAGAAGAAGTCCAGGCAGGATAATGTGGATGCACTGTATTGGTGCTGTTTTGGGGTAAATTGTGTCAGAAATGATTCAATATATGGCAGTTTTGTGTTCAATTATCCACAGTATGTATGCGATTTACTACTGAAGTGGGCGGGGATGCCTGTTATGAAGGCTAATAACAAGGGGTTTTATTAATTGGCACGGTAACTGCTTTATTGTAATTAAACGTTAAGAAATTGGCGTTGGTTACCTCCTCAGTTGTGATTGTTAGTTAAGGCGTTTGGCGCTTTATCCTTAATCGGGATAAAGCGCTTTTTTTTGTCTGTTGAAATCGCACGACAGATTTAAAACTCAAGTTCATGCCGTGCTTAGCCAACAGGTTCTTCCAAAACGGCTAGACGAATGCGGCTGGAAATGGGGCGGCGCATCTGGATGACCGGGCCCAGAATTTCCAGAGATTTAAGTTCATCACCGGTAAAGCTCGGATAATCGGGGTGTAGCGAGATGAGTTCATAATCAATGCCGGAACCGGATTGAGACAAGACACGGTATTTGCTTAGATTGAGCCGCCCGGCACCCGGTTTAAATACGATGACTGGATCGCTGGGTTGAATGGGCGCATCAGGGTCGATGACCAATTGGTCGCCGGGGCGAAATTCAGGTTGAAACGCTTCATCACTCAGTCCTAATTTCAAGGCAAACAAGCGAGGTCCGGATTCTGCGAAGGGCAGGGAATAGTCCATGGCCACCCATTTTCCGCTGGGCGAAGGCACTGACTGATTGTTAAGGTAGGTATGAACCAGGTCGCAGTCCCGCGTGGAAAAAAGCGGAACCCGTCGCGTGCTGGCCATTAAAAGCGGGCGTTCAGTCTTGACGTGAGGGGGGTGTTCGCTACCGAACAGCAAGGTATCGAAATCGGCGCCCAGCTCTTTGGCAATCAGCGGTAAAAAAGTACTTTTTCTAATTTTTCCTGATTCCAGGCTCTGAATGGTTTGCTGTGCTGCACCAACACGCAAGGCCAATTCATCCTGGCTTAAACCGAGGCGTTCCCGATAATATCGGACACGCAGGCCTACTGAATCCAAATTTTCTACAGATGAGTCTTGTATGATGGAGTCAATCGGGGATTGGGAAGGCATCCGGGATGATCTTTTCATGTTCATAAACAGGTCAATAACTACAATTTACAATTCTAATGGTAGTTTGAACTCAAGTACGATAAGCGGCCTTCGACGCGTGAGCTGTGTTGCCTCTGCAACTTCAGCAGAACAAGTTGTTCTTTCACGCGTCTGTTTTGATAGTCCGGTCTGGGTTAACGCCGGCCTCGTCCTGTCTTGGGGCCTTTATCCAGGGCGACATAAATCGTCTTGCCCTCAATATCGCGACCATCCAGTCCTGCAATGGCAGCGCGAGCTTCGTGCCCTTCCATTTCAACGGTTGCAAAACCACGAGCCTGGCCCGAGAACAGATCCCGGCTGACTTCCAGATCGAATACCTTACCGTATTCGCTAAACAATATACTTAGGCTGGATTCGGTTGTGGCGGGTGGTAAACCGCGAACAAAAAGCTTCACCATGGGCTTGAACTCCTAACTGAAAAAATAACGTTACACAGGAATGATGCGCAGACCCGCTTGCGAATATAGAAAACGCAGAGTCAGCTTGGTAATGACGCTATTAAAATATGAAAACAGTGTATTTCAAATCATTCTGTCCGGGATTGTACGGGAGAAAATACTATTTTAATAGTAAAAAATAGTTAAAAGGAAATATTGATTGGCAGTAGCGGAGCGGGTTTTTCATTTTTTTGCATTGCAGAGGTGAAAAGCGGACTAACTGTTTATAGCCATTTATGTAGGTTGGATTGCCTGTTTTTTGCAACCCAACCATTAACGCCATCGCCTTGAAATGTTGGGTTGGCTATATCGCCAACCGCAACCTACTTTGAACATCGCCTTAGAGTTCGAATTTTCAAATAGCGAAACACGGTCTTAAATGGATTGATCTAGAAAAAGAAAGGCGGCATGGGTCTGGCGCTATTGACTTTCATTCCGTTCCCCTTTTCGTCCGATTCTGCTGGCATTTTTGACGTCTTTTGCCGCCGTCTTGCCGCTTCTGCTGGAAACCAGCGCGCAGGATCAGTTTTTGATTCCGACGGCCTTGTCTTTATCTGCCGGATTTTTGTTCGGTCTGGCCGTCAGTCTCGGGTTGACGCCGGTTTGTTATGCCATTATCTATGGTGATCCATATCATGGAAATAATGAATTGTATTGAGAATTGTATGCTCGAAATTCGGCTCAATTCTGTTGGCCATTGACACACCCTGACAGATATCTTGTGGAATGAAATACGCGATGAAGTTGAATCGGTTCTGTAGTAGGCGGATACTCGATATGACAGATCAAGTCTACAGAAACACTGAAGGGTTCAGAAACTGCCTTTTCCAAAACAGTTTTCGATCAATCTCACTGAGCGTGGCCTCATCGCACACATTGTCCCAATTCACCTCTATTGCTTCGTGTTGCCTATCGATAATTGCTTTCGCTTCATCCTCCGAGAGTTGGAAGCTGGGTGCTGCTGCAAGGCAAGACTTGAGATTGCTCAGATTGTTGTTTCCTGAAATGAGCATGGCTTGTGAGGCTTCATTACCGGTACGGTTTTGCGGGCAAATATCGTATGCCGGCGTAAGACTGAGTGTTTTTCCGCTCCAAAAGGCCGCATGATTGCGTGCGTGGTCATCGGTATTGCCGCACAAGATGTTAAAGACGAGACGAGAAAACAGTTCTTCGAGCGTTTTTTTGGGGCTATCGAAGCGATGCCGTATGATTTCTGCAAACGTTTCATAGCTCGCGTAACGCGCCATCATGTCATCGAGGCCAAACAGCGTTAAAGCGGAAACCATGGCTTTGCGTGTCCAGCCATTGGCGATTTTTTTGCGATCAAATCGTTCGATCAGAAGGATGTCCTTGTTTGCGGCTTGAACAAGCTTTACGGGGGCAGCTTTCACCCCGGCTGCGGCTGCCAGCCGCATGGCGATGAATTCAGCCTTTACGACGCTGTAGAGGTCAGAATTCGATGAAAATTTTGCGATGTATTTTGTTCCTTGGTCTTCGATCAAGGCCTTGGGGCGCGCGCCACCTATAGAGCTTCCATGGAATAGCGCTTGATCCAGCTCCGGTGTGAGCGGGACACCTCGCTCGACTCGTTCCGCGGATTTAAGCAATTCCTCCAGCGGGGTATTTCTTGCGGAGCGGGGGATGTATTCACTTGGCGAGCGCTGGAAATCCAATGCACCGATACGATCAGAGCCCGATTCCAGTAAATAGGTCAGTTCGCCAAGCGCGTGGGTATCTGTTTCCTTGCCTTTCCGTCCAAGCTTTTTGTTGATGATGACGCGCCGTCCCCATGCGTCCGGAGCGGCATCACGGATACAGCCGGGCATGCTCAGCCCATCGGGTAGTGCCAATACCCCCTTCTTGAGCGGTAGCTCCGGCTGGTAGATGGGAATAGCCTGAGGCCTATCTTTGACGCGCTCCAGATAGCTTTTACCGTAGTTGAATTGGATATTGCCCTGTTCGTCGGATTCAAGCTTCCCCGCGACGACCGGCTCGGTTGTCTCAGGTAACCATATCCAGACATAGGCTTCTTTATCGGCGTGGTTAGAAGTCATCATCAGCGACTTTTACTTTCTTCCGCACAGACTTAGGGAGAAGCGCGAGCTTGTCCTCGGTTTGACGAATATGTCCATTGAGTGTTGTCGCTTCGATATCAAAAAGTTTGACGCCGACTAGGGCGGCAACTTCAAAAGTTGCCCCTAGTTCACACTTGGGCTCCCCCTTTTCTATGCGTTGCAATAGTCCGCGCGAGATGCCAGCTCGTTCGGCAACCTCTTGTGCAGTCATCTCGCGCTCTATTCTTGCAGCACGGATAAGGTTGCCCAGAAGCGTCATCGCTTCCCGGCTATAGCGGGAATAGGTGCGTACCGATACTTTGGCCATGGTTTAACTTTTGGTTTATAAATGGATCACAGGGTTGCCTTGTGATCGACATGCGAATCACATTAGCAGTTCCCAGATGCTTCGGCAACTAGAAAATGATTTATATATGAATCATAATGATGCTTTATGAGTTATATATAGATCATTATTTTGTTTTTTAAGGGCTCAAAATGAATTGCACTTGTTAGTTGAATCCGCGAAACTATTTACTAGCCTTTTCCCGGGAGTGGAAGGAACAAGTCGGCTCCGCTGAATAATTACATTCTGTTTAAGGTTAAGAATTCGAATTTTGAAGAAAGGGTTAACTCTGCAACGCAGTGATCTAGAAAAAGAAAGGCGGCATGGGTCTGGCGCTATTGACTTTCATTTGCGCGTGTTTGAGTGATTCTTTAAATGTGGCCAGCGATTTTTTGACGGAGTCACAATAATGCCGGCTCATTTCGTCATTTTCGGCTGTTTTCAGATGGCTTAAGGATGTTTCAACCTGCTGTTTGCACCGCTGCAAAATAATGATATTTTGCTCGTAAACGAGGCGGGCCGTCAGATTGTCCTGGCGTGATTTTTGGCTAAAGGCGTCGAGTTCTCGGCAAATGGCAGCGAAGTTTTGGCTTAGTGTGTCAAATTCATTGCTATAAGTCATCTTGGCTTTCCCCGCATTCATCTGTATTGACGCTTGACTGCGAGCATACACGAACGCCTGGAAATTCCCAATTCAAAATAGGATGAAAACCATTTTTTCAATGAAAGTGAACGATCCTAAGAAGGTGCATTTGCTCGTCAGACACTAAATTAATAGCGCCAATAGCGCGGCGACAGCAAAACAAGAATTGTAAAAATTTCCAAACGGCCCAGTAACATGGCAATACAACCCAGCCATTTGACGCCGTCACTCACCGTTTTGAAGCTGGTCGAAACCTCGCCCAAGCCCGGGCCTACGTTATTGATACAGGCGGCAACGGCAGAAAATGCAGTAACTTGATCAAGTCCAAATTCCATCATAAGTAACATGATGACGACAAAAGACACTACATAAAGTCCAAAAAAGCCCCAGACCGCACTAATCACCCGGTCCTGTTGAACCTCTTTGCCGACTTTGACCGGAATGTAGGCGTTGGGATGAATCAGGTTGAGGATTTCCCTTTGTCCTTGTTTGTATAGCAGCATCACACGGATCACTTTAAGTCCGCCAGCTGTTGAACCTGCACAGCCACCGATAAAACCGATAAACACCAACAATATGGGGCTGACACCGGGCCATTGGAAAAAATTGGTGGAGATAAACCCGGAGGTGGTCATGAATGAAACAATTTGAAACATGCCATGGATCATCGCTTCAGATAATGAAAAACCCGAGATTGAATGATAATAAAGATGGGCGCCTACGACCAAACCGCTGATTATCATCAATCCTAAATAGCAGCGAGTTTCGCTATCCAGTTTGTAAACTTTTAAGGAGCCTCTTTGTAACGCTGCAAAATGTATCGCGAAATTCATGCCTGAGATGGCCATAAAAAAAATGGCTATCATATCGAGTGCCGGGCTGTTGAAATAACCGAAACTCGCATCATGGGTAGAATAACCCCCGTTAGCGGTGGTTGCAAAAGAGTGACCAACCGCATCGAACCAGTCCATGCCCGCTAAACGATAACTGATTGCGCAAGCAATTGTGATGCTCAAATAAATAGTCCATAAAGCTTTGGCCGTCCCGGCAATTCGGGGTGTTAATTTCGAGTCTTTAACGGGGCCGGGCACTTCTGCCTTAAATAACTGCATACCCCCGATGCCTAACACGGGTAGAACGGCCAACGCCAATACGACAACACCCATGCCGCCCAGCCATTGCAATTGTTGCCGGTACATCAAAATAGATTTGGGCATAGTATCCAGGCCCTCCAAAACGGTTGCTCCCGTAGTGGTAAAGCCGGAGACTGCTTCGAATACGGCATCGGTAAATGTCATATTGGGGGTTTCTGCCAGGTACATAGGCACAGCACCCATGGTGCCTAAAATGGCCCAAAACAAGGCAACAATCAAAAACCCGTCACGATGATAAAGCTGGCGTTTTTCATGGCGGAGTGGAAACCACAGCAGAGCGCCTGAGGCAAGGATGATAAAAAAGCTTTTCCAGAAAGTCAGTGCGGCACCGTCCTGGTAAACGTAGGAGATAAACAGAGGGAAAAACAACGTAGTGCTGAACATCATCAGCAACAGGCCGATACTTCTCAGAACGACTTTAGTCTGCATAGTGATGTGCCATTAAATGCGATGAAAGTAACTTTCGATGTTCTTGACCAGTTTCTTATCGAGCGCAAACATCACGATGTGATCATTTTCTTCAAAGACAGTATTATGATGGATGGGGATGACTTCCTTGTTTCTAATCAAGGCGCCTAGCACGACGCCGGAAGGCAGTTTAATCTCGTCAACTCTCTGACCGACTACAGACAGGCCTTTGCTGTCTTTGTGCGCAATCGCCTCAATGGCTTCGGCGCTGCCGCCGCATAACGAACTGACGCGGGCGACGTCGCCTTTTCGGACATGTTTAAGAATACTGCCGAGCGTTTCCTGATTTGGCAGTACGACCACGTCAATTTCACTGCCGGCCAGGAGTTTGACATATGAGCTGTGGTTGAGCAGGCAGATTGTTTTCTTGACCCCCAGTTTTTTTGCCAATGCGGCGGCAATGATATTGGCGCCGTCATTATTGGTAATTGCGCAAAATAGATCGGTTTTGCCGATTAACTCATCGACCAGCAAGGTTTCATCGGCGCAGTCACCTTGTAACACGGTCGTGTTTTCAAGTTCGTTGGCAATTTTTCTGACTCTGACCGGGTTGTACTCGATCACCTTGACTTGATGATTGTTTTCCAGGGCCATGGCAAGCCGTTTACCGACATGGCCACCGCCCGCGATCATAATGCTTTTGATAGGGGCTTCAAGCGTGTGAAGTTCACTCAGAACCTTGCGGATTTTATGCCGTGGCGAGACGAAAAAAACTTCATCACCCTCCATCACCATCGCTTCGCCATTGACATTGATGGCTTGCCCCTGACGAAAGATTGCGACCACGCGAATTTTGCCATTGGCCAGTTTTTCTTTGAGTGCGCTGATTTTTTTTCCGGTTACAAAGCCCTCTTTGACGGCTTTGATCGAAAACAATCTGACAAGACCATCGGCAAACGCAGAAATATGCAGGACCCCCGGGAATTTGATCAAATTGTGTATGGCTTCCATGACAATTTGTTCGGGACTGATAACGATATCAATATCGAGTCCATTAGGATCGAATAACTCAGGATGTTTCAGAAAGTCGATTGCGCGGACTCTGGCGATCGTTTTGGGTTTGCTGTACAGCGTTTTGATGATCTGGCAAGCCAGCATGTTGGTTTCATCACGGTCCGTTACCGCGATGACGATATCCATATTCCTGACACCGGCTTGTTCCAGTACGCTGGGATGCGCAGCGTTTCCGATGACAGTGGCAATATCCAAACGTTCTTTTAATGCAGAAAGTAATTCAGGTTTTCTATCGATTACAACAATATCGTTAGCTTCATTGGCTAAAGCACCGGCAACAGAAGAGCCGGTAACACCGGCTCCAAGAATAAGGATTTTCATTAAATCAAATTACCTGACCACGGTTAATGGGGCATAGAAAGCGCGCTATGATACATGAATCGCAACTACGCTACAATTTTCGCGCTTTTACAACATGGTGTCCCGAACTAACCTAATGATGAAGTTATGCTTTTTAATGGTTTTCGGTTATTGCGATGGCTTGTGAGGGTGATGTGACTTCGGTGCTTGATTGCGGGCTCAATAGTTGGGATCGTGCTCATTCATTTTGGAAATGGGCATGACTGGTCATGCCCACCTAATAACACTTATATTTGCTAACTCAATAAAGCAGATTTATTCATCATAAGTCTCTCTCTATTGCGCGAAGCTCTTCATTGCTCGGAATGCGGGCTTTAGGTAGCTTCTTTGGCTTACCGGGTTTGACTTTGGGTTTATCAAGCGGTCCGAAGTCAGGTGGTGGCGTGCGGTGATGCGTTGCCTGTTCATAGGCAGCGGCTATCTTGAAAAGCATGGCCTCGTTAAACGGCAAGCCGAGGAAGTCTATCCCTACCGGAAGTTTTGCCGGAATCGGCCCCACAAGATTTCGAGCAGCATCCCGTCCATACACTTCAGTGGTAAATCCTGCCGGAACAGTGATAGCAGGAAAACCTCTGGCGTTGATGAACGTCCATATGGATGAGGGTCTGTCGTTTACGCTGGGCTCCTCGGGAGCGGTCAGGATTGGAGGAGGTACACTGCCGGTTGGGTAGACAACGGCATCCAGTTGCATTTCCGCAAAGCATTGGAAGATAACCGTTTGTAGAGCAAACCGATTTTGCAGAGCGCTTGCATTAGCCAATGTTAAGGCGTTATTCGCATTCACTAGGCTTGCTTTTCGGTTCGGGATTACAGGATCATTCCAGTAATTTGCCTTTTCTATCAGTTCCGTAAGGTTTTGAATGTTGGCATCGCCTCTTTCTTTCAAATAAAGGTTGAAATTATACTTGGCATCCCCCGTGTCGCCCCCCGCAGGTCCCAGATTTCTGATGCTGGGTTGTCCGGTGGCGGTATTCGGAACCAGCAATGGATCAAAGTACATGTCCACCAAAAGCGGAATATGGTCGGTTCCAGCAGGAAATATGCCGGGGAACTGACTGATAAACAGCTGGTTGCGCCATGTTGGAACGACTTTGTCGACACAGCCTTGAAACAGCGATCCGCCCGGACCTGGATCAATAATAGTCGCGCCCAGGCCGCGTAAATCATCAATGGCGCTGTCCACGATATCAATGCTCTGGACATCCGCCGGAGAGAAAAGGCTTTTGTCCATGTATTCTCGAATGACACCAATTCGCACTTTTTTGTCCAGCGGTTTACCGTCGGCATAAGCGGAATAAGGTTGAATCGGCTTGCGACCTTGACTAAATGCGGTCAATTCATCTTTCGGGTCAAAGCCGGCATAGGCATCAAGAATGCGTGCGGTATCTTTAACTGTTCGGCATATCGGTCCGACTCGGGTAGTGATTCCCTTCTGGATCATGCCATCGGCACTGACCAGTTCTCTTGTTGGCGCTATCCCGACTGAGTTGTTGTTCTTGGCCGGTTCACGCACCGAGGTGCCGGTTTCTTCCCCTATGGCGCAGGTAACCAGGTTGGCTGCTACCGCCATGCCGGATCCTCCACTAGAAGCTCCCGGATCGCGTTCGGTATCGTAAGGGTTACACATCATTCCGCCAAACGAGCTACGTGTACCCGTAATACCGCCTGCCGCGTATTCTCCCATATTAGCCTTGGCGAGAATGATCGCTCCAGCCTCGCGAAGTTGCTTCACAAACGTCGCATCATCAGGTGGTCGGTCATTGGCATAAAAGGCATCCGCGCCTGCCGTAGTACGCATATCGAAGGTGTCATACTGATCTTTTATCGCCATTACAACGCCGTGTAGAGGCCCGGCCAATTTACCCGTCTTCGCAAAGTGGGCATCCAGTTCAGCCGCAACTTCCAGAGCATCCGGCATATCAGGGTCGTTATCCACAGGATCCGTCATGCTTCGTGCCTTGCGGCTATCGAAACCGAGTGCAGTTCTGGTATCAGGTCGAAGATTTAAGGTGATCAACGCATTAATTTTGCCCGCGTGCGGGATTGTTGAAATAGGACCGAGTATGCCTTCAGGTTGATTGACGCATACTCCGTTGTAGGCCTTGATGCGATCGAGGTACAGCTGAACCAACTCTGTGGTTGTAAGTTGCCTTCTTTTAATAGCTTCATGGATATCATCGATAGTCGCCTCCTCAATTTGAAATTTCGACTTTCGAATTTCACTTTTGCCGCCGGCATTTGCCAAGACATCATGAGCGGGAATGATTGATGACGCCAGGATATAACCGGCTAAAAGAGCAAATTTGTTGCGGACCTTAAATAATGACTGCCAACTGTTTTCGGAAGATTTATACATAGTGCGACCTCACCTAACTTTTTAGCTAAAGTTCAGAGAAAACTCCCCATCAAGAGATCGGTTTTCGGAATCCCGGTCTCGATGGTTCGGGATAAAACTGGCAATATTCGTGCTGAATTCACTTCAGTGGTGCATTATTCTTAGTGTGATGTATATGAGTCATTGATATTAAAAAGAATTACTTAATAATTTGACATAGTGCTGAGCTGGTATCAGGCTCTTAAAGCCTTCACGACGTTGTCAGGTTTGATTTAAAAATAAATGTTTTGTGATCACTCGTTTAGGGCTTTTTTTATAAGTTCATAGGGACGGGCTTGAAGTGGATCATGCCTTCGATGATCGAGGGATTTAATAGTTGTTAATACTCGGTGGCATTAAAATCGATGCAGAGCCAAACGGCTATCACCTTCCTCCGCGCTATTTTGTGGCATCATTTTTTTGGGGGCGCAGTGACGCTCATGTGTCTCAAGCATCATATTTACTGGTAGCGGCGCTCAATGGGAGGGAAGTACGAAGTCCATTAGTCTTGATTAGCTGGGGCTAAGTATCAGCGGATGCACCAGCATCTGCATAAGTACGCTTCTATGTAAAGCACTTTTCTATCTTCTATTGTGATGGTCATCACAATAACCAATCAAAGTTGCATATGTACAACGGTCTGTCTGTTCATCCGATCAATGGCATGTTTAATGAGTGCTAACCCATTGATGCTGTAAAAGGCCTCGCGGAATGCAATCTCTTGATTATGAAAGTGGATGTTCAACATTGACAAACCTCTTGCTTATATTACCCAGGGTTATCAAAGCATCTTGATGATCGTTAGGTTGCAATCCGAATACAGATACTCATAAGCCCATCCGTGTTTAGATATCTACATGAAAGTTACCTGCCGCAAATTAACGTTTGCTTAAAACAAGTGAGAGGGTAAAACAATGCCAATTGCGAAAACCGCTAGCGTAATAAAGACCGTTGTTTCTGCAACAGTCCCGGATTTGAAAGGGTCTGCATGTGAAGAATTGCCAATTTTGTCCAGGGACCTAACTGCTAGCAGATACCTTGAGAAGAAACCTCCGACAATTGGCCAGACGGCCGTGCGGCGACTGCTGGCGGCCTCGGTTTGTTTGTTGGCTCTCTTTGACGCGCCAATCGCTGCCGCTGCAGTGCTCGATCTTGAGAAACTTGATGGTCCTACTGCGATCAAGATGCTGGAGGACGGTAAATTGACATCGGTAGAGCTCACCAAGGCCTACATCGAACGGATTGAAGCACTGAATAAGCGCGGTCCAGGACTCAATGCGGTCACTCAGTTTAATAAGGACGCGTTAAGAGATGCTGCGCTTTTGGACAAGGAGAGGGCTCAAGGACATGTTAGGGGGCCCGCGCACGGCTTGCCGATACTGCTAAAGGATCTGATTGATGTCAAGGGTATGTATACTTCTGCGGGCAATTACTCGCTTCGCGACTCCTTCCCCGAGTCGGACTCTGGCGTCGTTAAGAAGTTGAGAGAGAGCGGTGTCGTGATTTTGGGTAAAGTCGGTTTATCTGAGTTTGCCAACAGCTTCGGCAATCAACCCTCCGGCTTTTCCAATCTGACCGGCCAGGTGATTCATGCGCTGGATGCCGATCAAAACCCCAGTGGCTCGTCGTCGGGATCGGCAACGGCGGGTGCTGCGGCCTTGTCGATGCTGACGATAGGCACCGAGACTTCAGGTTCTATCATCAGTCCAGCTACTGCTCAAAGTCTTGTCGGGATCCGGCCTACTGTCGGCTTGGTACCTGCTTACGGCATCGCACCTATCTCAGCGTCACAGGATACAGCCGGTCCGATGACAAAAACGGTAGCCGAAGCGGCGATGACGCTGCAGTCTATCGTAGGTTTTGATCCGGTCAGCGATGCAGCCTACGAGTCTGTTTTTGGTCCGAACTGGTTCGAGTCAATTACCAGGGTGCCTGACCAATTGCCGGACTATATGTCGGCTCTTCGTATGGACTTCGTTCAGGGAAAACGCATAGGTTACAACGGCACGTTCGCGGATGGTACACCCGCCAAGATTGCATTTGATGCACTTGTGGCTGCAGGCGCAATTATGGTCGAGCGCCCGTCAATTGCAGTAGCCAGTGTGCCTGGCTTGCCTGCCGGTTACCAACAGCACAAATCCATCAACGAATATTACAAGAACCTAGGTCCTGGTGCCCCCATCCAGTCATTGGCGGAGGAGGTTGCCGATAATATTGCAAATTCGCAGGAGGCGTTGAAGTTTGGTCACATCAATCATGTCAATGCTTTGAATAACGGCGATGTCACCCCGGGCGGAGCCCAGGAAATAGCCTACCGAGAAGCTATGCCTATTCGGCGCGCAGCCCAGTGGGCCGCCATTAATCGAATGATGAACAACGATACACCGGATGACCCTAGCGATGATTTCATTGCCATCCTCGGTGCCGTGCCTAGCGGTGCGACGGCGGGAACGCCGCAGATCACGATCCCGATGGGCTATAACTTGACCAACAGGCGCGCGATCGGTCTATCGATTCACGGCAACGCGAACAGCGAGCGTGACCTGATCGGTGTGGCTTACGTAATAGAGCAGTCTACTAAGTTGCGCCAAACAGCTTCTGAGCTAAATCCAAGCATGTACCGCTGCGCTAAGACTGTGCCATTGCCGCCATTCCACGAGCGCGGAAGTTGCAATCCTGATTACGAAAGCCTGAAGGGTATGGTTAAGACCGCACCCAAGCTGCCTTTCTCGCTAGAGACTGAATCAGTGGAAAGTCTGCAGGCGCGCATGACGGCAGGCACGCTGACGGCGCAGCAGTTAACGAGAGCTTACCTGGCTCGTATTGCATTGACCAATGCTGAAGGGCCTGCAATCCAGGCTGTTAGAGAGGTCAATATGGGTGCTCTGGGCGAGGCTGGTCGCCTCGATGCCGAGCGTAAGCGGGGCAAACTGAGAGGCCCGTTGCACGGGATACCGGTACTGCTAGATGATGTGATTGACGTTTCCGGAATGCCAACAACAGGGGGCTCAATCGCCTTGCAGCATACACGGCCTGCGAAGGATTCCATGATAGTTGCCAAGCTCAAGGCGGCTGGCGCGATAATTCTTGGCAAGACCAATGTCACTGAGCTCAACGGAATATTTGACCCGATCCTGCCCGAGGGTTACTCCTCGCTGGGAGGCCAGGTGTTGATGCCGTCCGATACAGATAAAACGCCCGGCGGTTCGTCGGCCGGTTCGGCGGCAGCGACAGCGGCAGGTCTGGCCGCCATGACAGTGGGATTGGAGACCTCGATCGACTCGGCACAGATTATTGCGCCAGCGGGTATTGCAGGTGTCGTCGCACTCAAGCCGACTGTTGGTTTGGTCAGTCGCACAGGTGTGTTGCCCGTAGCTAAATCACAGGATTCGCCAGGCCCTATCACGCGGACTGTTTATGATGCTGCCGCTGCGTTGGGAGTCTTGGCGGGTTCCGATCCTGGCGACGATGCTACTTCGGAGATACCGAATGTACCGGATTACCTCTCGGGTCTCTCGCCAGCAGCATTAAGCGGCAAGCGAGTTGCCGTTATCGCATCTACGGTAGGACCTTACCCTGCCGTGGTCAGCGCGCTTCAGGGGCTGGGTGCCACAGTTGTCGTCAAAACAGTTGGTACGCCTAATCCAAATCCTCCCAGTACCGTTACCCGGGAGTTCAAGCGTGATTTAAACAGTTATTTGTCAACCGTTCGAGGCAGTGGTGCCAAGTCATTACAGGCAATCATTAGCTACAATGACGCTCATCCTGTCGAGGGGTTGAAGTACCAGCAGAGCGAACTTATCAGTGCTCAGGAAGTGAATTTGTCCGATCCGGTCGTAAATTCCATTTACGAGTCTGATAAGCTCTTAGGGCAAGTTTCCAATCAGGAACTGATTGATACAATCCTGACTAACGGAACACCCGATGATATCACCGATGATTTTGTCGCCATTGTTGTACCCAGTGGCAACGCGTTGGTTGGAATCGCCGACCGGGCCGGTTATCCTGTCCTGACCGTACCTGCAGGTTATGGCACGGGCAACGCGGGCCGTAACCCGATAGGCGTCATGTTCGTAGGCACTGCCTTTAGCGAGGATAAACTCCTTGCTGCGGGCTATGCCTTTGAGCAAGCGACCAATGTGCGGCTTGCGCCAAGTTTTACAAACCCCAGTATGTGGCGCTGTGTGGCAGGAAGCACGTTCTATTCTCCATATAAATGTCATCCTGGTGACCTCGAGAGCGAAAAGGTCTTTTAGTATGAAATGCCGCTACAAGAAGGGTCTTTGGACCTGACTTGTGGCGGCTTAAACTAAAATCGAAGCGAAGTTAACAAGATGATCACTCAACCCCATCTTTCGTGTAAATAGCGAATTAAGTAAACGGCAATTTTAAAGGTGCTGCAAAGCCGCCGTCCTTGAGCGCAAAATTTACCCGGTATTTTTCTATTATCCCTGCAAATTTGAGAAGTTTTTCCTGCGCTCCAATTTCTCTATATTCATTTTAATGGGCAACCTGGATCCGTCTTGTTGTTGACTCACAACTACTCCCAGCTTATATTTCCCTCCAACGATAACAAGGTTTTATTAAATTGAAGCAGTGGAGTTGACGCTATGAATATAAGTTTTAGTCGGAATGCAAAGATCGTTGTCGCCCTTTTTCTTGGTAACTGCTTGCTGCTGTTGAACGGATGCCGAAAAAGCTCCCATGATTTCGAGGGTAGCGGCGGAAGCCACGAAGTTCATTGGCGCGGGTCGTTCAATGACTCCTGCCGGGATGTCACGACCGACCGGAACGACAATCTCATAGCGGAATGCAAAGACGAGCGTGGGCGCTGGCATAAGCGATTCCTCTCCGAACGCAGCTGCTCATCGCATCGGGCCGACAACCAAAACGGCCATCTCGTATGCAGTAACAGTAGTGGCGGATTTGGTGGCAGCGGCGGTAGTCACCATGAGCAATGGAATGGCTCGTTCAAGGGTTCTTGTCAGGATATAAAAGTGGACGGATCCGGAAACTTGAATGCCAGTTGCAAGAACAAGAGCGGTCGTAGAGAACGTGCATTTCTGTCTAGCCGCGACTGCAGATCACATCAGGCAGGTAATAACAACGGGAAACTCGTATGCGAAAATTAGTTCTACACACCTCAGTGTCAGGATAATTGTCGCCTCTAAAATTTTATAGTTACCTTCGTTCCGGCAATCTCTGCCGGGATGACGCCTCAGCCTCACGTGACAGTGCTTTATTAAATGGGTTTGCCACCGTTTACGCAGACGCTGTGGCGGCTAAATTGCCTTGGTAAGCGTTTTTCTTGGCCAGATATTCATTTACAAAAGCCTGCATCGACTCTGCTTCAAAACCATTGGTCACACTGATCGCCAGTTTTTTAAAGCCTGCCCCTACCACCTCATCGCCACTGTTGATCTGGAAATGCAAATAAGCCGATGCACGCTTGCCGTTGACTTCTATTTTCGGTTCCAACATTTTAACGGATGCTTGGTGAAAATTAAGATGATCGAATGTGAGCGTCATACTTTCGTATATCACTAACGGCCTGTTGATATTAAAAGTCACATTTTCCTTGGCTAATAACGGAACCAATACATAGGGAAAGTTCTGTCCCGAGAAAGCTACATAATCGCGAATAAAGCTTTCAATCAATGTTGAATCTCGACTCATCTTTCCTGAGCGTTCGACTTGCAAATAGGGTTTTCCTTGGCTATCGGTCACATCAAACCGTTCGGCTTCGGTGTCGGGAAAGTTTAATAACAGGCCATGTCCGACCATACCGGCAAAGACAAAGTGCATATTTTGGCTAAGGCCATACTTTTCCAATACCAGTGAAAACAGTAAATCGCCCGGCACGCAAAAACGTTTGGCATCGACATCGTGTAAAGGGTTGAAATCATGCGCCACTTCTTTGGCGAACATGCTGGCATGTTCGGCGGCAATCGTGATATTGCCATTCTGCATATTATAAAAGTCTTTTAAAAACATATTCTTATTTGCTGGTTCAGGTTCTGGTGGTAATTGTAACATACATTTTATAGGGCTCACTTAATGCTGCCAACGCAAACTAATGGTCCATTTCTTTCCTTAGGTCGCCGTCTCTTTTCTCAACAACAGGGCCGTTGCTGCAACAGACTGATAAAAAATGTTTTTCTTAGGTTTTGGATAAAGTCTGTATGTCATAGAATGTGAACTTAAACGCTTTAGTTTTAATCCTCTCAAAATGCGGTCAATTGTAAACAAATGAGTACTCCTACTGTTCAAGACATTGCCAGGCAAAGCCGCGTTGCGGCACGCCAGTTATCATCAGCGCCTGAGTCATTGCGCAATCTTGCCCTGGCTAAAATGGCGGACGCGCTTGAGTCGGTTAAGCATCAGGTGCTGGAAATTAATGCGCAGGAAATCATCAAAGCCCGGGATGAAGGGCAATCGGAGGCGATGATCAAGCGTCTGACGATAGATGACAAAACCTTTCAATACATGCAGTCCCGATTAAAAAAAGTAGCGCAACTGCCGGACCCACTCAATCGGATATTGGCAGGACATACTAATCCTGAAGGGCTTCGGGTCTACAAAAAATCGGTGCCGCTAGGGGTCATCGGCATTATTTATGAGTCGCGCCCAAATGTTACAACCGATGCGGCCAGCGTGTGTATAAAAAGTGGTAATGCAGTCATCTTACGCGGCGGATCGGAAGCGCTGCTGACCAACACAGTACTCACCGATGCGATGATAGTCGGCGCTGTTAACGCAGGACTGCCGGAACACGCGATTCAGATCATACCGATACCCGGTCACGAATCGGTGGGTGAACTGCTCAAAATGGATGACTATATCGATGTGCTGATTCCGCGTGGTGGGAAAGGGCTGATCAAGCGCATTGCCGAAGGCACGCGTATTCCTGTTATTAAACATTACGATGGGATTTGCCATCTCTATATCGCAGCCGATTCAAACCCGGAGCAAGCTGTCGCCATCGCGATTAATTCCAAATGCCAAAGCGTTCAGGTCTGTAACGCCCTGGAAACGCTGTTAGTCGATCAACATTGTGCCGAACATCTGTTGCCGCTGCTTCATATGGCAATGGTTTCTAACAAAATTGAACTGCGTGGCTGTGAACTGACGCAAAAGCTAATGCCCACTATTTCACCAGCGACAGAAGAAGACTGGCATACCGAATATCTGGCGCCAATCCTTTCGGTCAAGATCGTCAACGATATCGATGACGCCATTGACCATATTAACCACTATGGATCAGGTCATACCGACGGCATTGTGACGCAAAGCCTGAAGTTGGCCCGGCAATTTGAAGAGCAGATTGATTCAGCCTCCGTCATGATTAACGCCTCAACAAGATTGTCAGGTGGTGGCGATTATGGTTTGGGGGCGGTAGTCGGCATCAGCACCGATAAACTGCATGTGCGGGGTCCGGTCGGACCCGACGAGCTGACGACTTACAAATGGGTGGCTTATGGGGATGGGCATTTAAGAAATTAGAAAACAGCTTGTATTTTGTAACTACTCGCTCGCTTTGAATTAAGGGTGTAGGTGCTTGATTTCAAAAGAGGCATCAATACATCCCTGTAGCTCTCTGCAACATCCCTGTTGCAGAAGCCTTTTCAATCAAGCACCTACAACTAAAGTTGGAGGGTGTGAACAGATACTGTTTTTTGATGAACTGTTCGCGTGAGTTGTTGAAAGAATAGTAACGCTGTCATTCCGGCATGGATTGCTGGCCCTAAGACGGCGCTTAGGGCGAATGGATCGTATTGAATTGACAGGCTAAGCTTAATCGATTCTTTCCAGCGCAGGTGGTTTGGCTTTGAACAGTTCGGCAACAATTTCAAGTTGTGAGGTCAATTTGGGTATAGCTGGGATTTTCCAGGCTTTTCCAATGATGCGGGATAATAGATTATTCAACCAGGGACGGTCAGATGTCGCATGATGAATGATCACTCTATAGGATTCTCCATCATTGAATACTGCAAAATCCTCGACACAAACGTCAATCGTTTGTTCTTCACCGTAAAGTCTAATTTGAACATAGAGCTTGGGTGCGTCCACATCAAAATTAAATTCTGTTAATTCCACAATGCCCTTGAGAATGAAATTCGAGACCCAGACAATTAATATGTTTGGGGTCAGTTTTATGGCTATTTTTAATAAACTGGATTTGATACTCATTTTTTTGCCTTGGTTAGTTTGCGGATAACATACAACATGTTACATCCTGATTGCTTACAAGCTTCAGCTAAATTCGAAACATTATCGAACTTATAAATTCTGCTCTCTGCCGGGATTGCCTGGATGCGATGCGGCAAAGCATCAGTGTAGGAGCGGGCCATGCCCGCGACCGAAAGATCAAGCGTGGGCATGGCCCGCTCCTACAATGTCAAAGGTATAGCGGAAACTCGGTTTTTGTTTAAAGTAGAGTTAGAATAAGAAAGCATCGTGATATCCTAATTTGGCAACCCCCTAAATTGTATAAACAATACTTTAATTTTTCCGAATACCCGTTTTCGATAGCGCCTGATCCGCACTTCATGTATATGAGTGCTCGGCATCAGGAAGGCTTGGCCCATCTTTTATACGGCATTAACGAAGGCGGGGGGGGTGTTGCGCTGACCGGCGAGGTAGGCACTGGAAAAACGACCATCTGCCACTGTTTGTTGCAGGATTTGCCCAAGCATGTTGATATCGCCTTGATATTGAATCCTAAAATGAATGCGCTGGAATTGCTCGCAACTATTTGCGATGAATTGGCTATTGACTACAACACTTCGCAAATCTCACTCAAAAATTTGGTCGATGCGCTAAATCAGTATTTGCTGATAGCCCATGCCAAGGGCAGGCGGACGGTATTGCTGATAGACGAAGCGCAGAATTTGAGTATGGAAGTATTGGAACAGATTCGTCTGTTGACCAACCTTGAAACCAGCAAGAGCAAATTGTTACAAATTATTCTTGTGGGTCAGCCCGAGCTGAAAGTACTGCTTAGAAAACAGGAGTTGCGTCAGCTCAATCAGCGAATTACCGCTCGTTATCATTTGCTGCCGCTATCACTCGCTGAAACCCGCGAATACATCCGGCATCGGCTTTATGTCTGCAATGGCGATACCGAGCTTTTTAAAGCCGGTGCGATCAAAAAAGTTTATCAATACTCTTCAGGCATTCCCAGAATTATCAATATCCTTTGCGACCGTGCCCTGCTGGGCGCTTATGCCACCAATTCACGCGTCATCACACCCGGTATCATCAATGCCGCGGCGCGTGAGACCTTGGCACCTTTCGGTGGGCTGAGTTCGCGAAAACTGTTGCTGTTTACATTGTTGCTGCTAAGTTGCGCCGCATTCGGCACGTTTTATTACAAAGATCTGGGTCGTTGGATAAGTCTGGCATCAACAAATGAACTGGTTAAGGAACTGCCGAAGCCGTCTGCAGTAACCGCTGTTGCTAAAAATAAAGCACGGGTCGAGACTAAGCCGTCAATCACCCCCGTAGTCATTCAGCCTGCTAAACCGGTCGAAAAATTCGATGCCTGGCTTGCCAATAGGGATTTGACATTGAGCGCGGGGATTGAAAATGCCTTGAAAGTCTGGGGGCAAACTCCACTTGTTTCCGGCAGTGCGGATTGTGCTTCGATACAGAAGCAGAGTTTTATCTGTGTCAGCGGATCAGCTACCTGGAAAGACCTGATATCAATGAGGCGGCCTGTCATTCTGGAATTTGCCTCCTCAGATCAGTCCAACCGTTATGTGCTGATGACCGGTATAAAACAGGGCCAGGCGCTTTTTCAATTCGGTCAGGAAGTAAGTTTTCCGGTTGCCGATGTGCTGCGTTACTGGAACGGTCGTTACCTGATCATCTGGAAATCGCCGTTTCCTGATGTCCAGGCGATTTATCCGGGTCAAACGTCCGAGTCTGTGCTTTGGTTACGTCAGCAGCTGACAGCTAATGATGGCATTGATGAACAGGCAAGTGATCCGCGTTTTTTTGATGGCGACTTGATAAAACGGGTCAAGGCTTTTCAGTTGCAGCATCATTTAACTGAGGACGGTATTGCCGGGACTCGAACGCTTTTTTATCTCGACAACGTGGCAAGCTCATCAAACTCGCCTCGTTTAATAATTGCCGATTAATACCATGTCTTACATTCTTAATGCCTTACGAAAATCAGAGCAGGAACGCCAGTCCAAGCAGCCTGAATCCGTGACTAACAGAATTCTGATGCACCCGCCCGAGCGCAAGAGCGCAGCCATTGGCTGGATTGCTTTAGCGATTATGGGTAATGTAGCGGCTATCGCAGGCATCATCTGGTATGTTCAAAATTTACCCGAGCCGCCAAGAATAGAGCCTGCACCTGCAGCTTCCCCTGTCGTTTTGGCCGATGGTGAATCTAAAGACCCACCAAAAATTAAGACGATTGAACAACCCAAAATCAGGGAAAGTCTCCCGCCCCCTAAACCGGTTCAATCAGCTGAGCGGATAGCAACCAGCAAACCTAAGGAGAATCCGCTAAAGCCCGTTTTGCCTACTCCAGCTAAACCGGCCTCCGCTAAAATGAAAGCGCCGGTTGAAGAGGGGGGTAACTCGGCAGCCGTGGTAGAAAATCCAGGCTTTGCTCAGGACAGTGAGCCGGTCCAGGACATAAAGGATATCGATTTGTCAGAGGATCAGAAACCGGACCCCGCGCTTCAACCAGTCAATAAAATTCCCTATTTATCGGAATTGCCGAATGACTTTAGGCAATCGATCCCAAAAATGGCGATCAATGTGTTTGTTTATGCCAGAGATCCAGCTGAGCGTTTTGTCATCATCAACATGGTCAAATACAAAGCAGGGCAGCAAACCAAAGATCAGGTCGATATTAAAGAGATACTTCCCAAGAGCCTGGTTCTTAACTACCGTGATCAGACATTTCAGATTGAACAGCCATAGAAATGGCGAGGCAAAATAAGTCTTGCCGTCTGGAAATTTTCGGATATCAGCGGTTCTTATCCGCATAAATAATATCAACGAGCTTTTTAAACCAAACTGGCCTGAATATCACCACGATAAAGCCGGTCAGACTGGTAATGGGGAAAGGGATTATCATCAGTATTAGAAACGTTAATGCACATTTGAACCGGATCCAGAGAGAAACTGAATTCATTTGGAATAGCCCACCGTTTTTAAGATTCTTAAACCAATCATTCTGCCTGCACGTAACATCAGTCAAGGCCCTTTTCGTCAAATTGTGCATTCTACGAGTTTTGCACAGTAACACCATTTTTTTGAAGTTCGCAGTTTTCCGTTTTCTAACAGATAAAATCAATCTATCGGACTAAAGTTTTCCACAAATTTCAAAAACAGACAGCTAGGGGTGCTTGGGCTGCTGGAATCGTTGGTAGAGTGTGTTTAAGTGGATTAATTTAGGCAAGCCTTGCCTAAGGCGTCATCATTTATAGAAAACACTATTTTGAATGGATCTGACAGCGTTCCGCAAATGGGATCGGTTTCTCAACGAAATAAACGCAAACCGTGTTGTGTGGCTTATCCTCGCTATTTGCTGCGGCTGCCTTATGGCAACAAACGCAATCCAGTCGATACCTTCGATTTTGAAGAATGTTCAATCATTCCTCAGCCAGAAGAATTGCTTTGGGGACATCCAGCTTTCTTATGCTCCTGGGGCATCCCAAATTTCGACTATCGACGGTGCTCAAGACGAGCAGGATAGGGAGTGCTCAACTGATTATTCTCGGTTCAAAGGTTAATGCACAAGGGCCTCATCACTGGCTTTGAGGCCGTGTACCCGGTTTCCACCCTGTTTCTTGGCGATGTAGCAAGCGGAGTCAGCGGCACATAGCACCGCGGTTATATCGCGATCAGCATGTGTCAATGCGGTTATGCCGATGCTCGCGCTAACCGAATAGTCTTTACCTGCCCAGGTAAATTGAAAGTTTCTTATACACTCACACAGATCATTGGCGATACTCCAGGCCTGTTCAAGCCTGGAGTGTTCAAGCAACAAGGCAAATTCGTCGCCACCCAGTCTTGCCAGGGTATCGCGCTGACGCAGCTTGGACGAAAGCTCGGTACCCAGTGCGCTGAGTAACTGGTCGCCGGCGGCGTGACCGCAAGTGTCGTTGATAAATTTGAAGTGATCCAGATCCAGATAACACAGCACATGTTCGGACTGATCTTTGATAGCGCTCGCCATGACCCTGCTGATGCGTTTTTCAAATTCAGTCCGGTTGACAAGTCCGGTGAGAGGATCATGACTGGCCTGATAAGACAGTTTCTGTATCAGGGCTTGAGATTCGGTCACATCCCAAAACATCAGCACGGTTCCGTCGATCCGCCCGTCAATTTCTATCGGATAGGATGAACATTCCACGGGCAAAATACGGCCGTCCTTACGGTGGAATTTTCCGGTACAGCGATGGGCAATAGTTTTACAAGCAGTGCTTTGTTCAGGGAAAGCCTCCAACTCCTGCGTGCAGTCGTGGTTCAGCAAGACACGTATGTCTTGTCCTAGGATTTCATTTTGCATGAAGCCCAGCATTGCCAGTGCCGCCCGGTTGACAAAGGTGCAGCACCCAGCGGCATCCAGTCCGAGGATGCCTTCGCCCGCCGATTCCAGCAGGAGCCGGAAGCGTTGCTCGCTGGCCCGTAAATCCGAGTTTGTTTGTCTGAGCCCTGAAAAAGCGCTGTCCAGATTGTCTTTGGCCGACTTCAGACTGGCGCATTGCTTTTCCAGTTTTAATGTACGCTCAGCCACCAGTTCTTCAAGGTGTTGACGGTAATAATAAAGCTCATGTTCTGCTTCCTTGCTTTTGGTGATATCGACCAATAGGCCTTGCAGAAAAAGGGGCTGGCCTTGCTGGTCGCGTACGATGTTGGCCTCGTCCAAAAACCAGCGAGGCTTGCCATCGCTGCCTATCAACCGGTATTCACACCGGTGTGGCGCATGGTATTCATAGGTATGTGAATAAGCTTCGATCGTGACGGATAAATCGTCAGGATGAACCTGTTTCAACAAGCCATGCGCATCATTAAGCCAGTATTCGTCAGCAAAACCCAACTGATGAATTTGTGGGCTGAGATAGAGCAGTTTTCCTGGAATTTCCAGAGAAGCAATGTAAGTGATGGCTGGAATTTGTTCCACCAGTTTGCGGTATTTTTCCTCGGCTTCGCGCAGTTTTACAAAAGCCTCTTCCTTATCCTTAATGGCCTGCTTTTCCCGCAGTATATGAAACACAGTGCCTGACAGCCATTGCAGCGATTCCCAGTTCCAGCCTTTGACCACATAGTCACTCACGCCCATCTTGAGGGCGTCGGCTATGATCGACGGATTGTTTGAATCTGCCAGCATCACCACCGGTATCGGCAATTTACCCAATCCAGCAGTGAGTTCGGCAAGAAACTCTACACCGTTTAAATCCGGAAGCTGGTAGTCCAGCAAAATACAATCGGGGTGTTGGGTGCGCGCGAGCTCAAGGCCTTGATTGCCGGTTTCTGCTTCGATAAACAGGCAGTTGAAGTTGTGATATTGGGTAAGCGCCTGCTTGCAAGCGAGGCGGTCGAAACGGTCATCGTCAACCAATAGCAGGCGTATGTTAGCGTTGTTAAATACGGCGTTCATGGACAGGCCTCACTGAAAAAGGATTAGTTCGATACTGAGAGCACCCAACTGCTTTAAGTCATTCGTACCCATAGGCATAGTCTGGTGTCGCGAAAAGGGACCTTTTTGATCTTAAACCTTTAATAATGGGGTGTTTTTTATCACAGAACATGACGTCTTGAAATTAGGACGACTACTTACAGCGCTCACATTTAATGCTGATGGATACGTTTGGGTTCTGGTTGTTGATGAAAAGTTGAAAGAACTTCACGAAGCCAATTTCGCTTTCCCAGGCTTGAACCGTTGTTTTTCCGAAGCAAACTTCGCTTGGTTTTGACCTTTCAATAAGGCGCCATAACCCGCTTAGGATTGAAATTCAATTTTAATTTCAGTGTCTTATGTCTCTTTAAAACCGGCCGTGCTAACGGCAAAAGTAACTGGCATAGCGTTTGCTCCTCGCTATTGTGTACACCATTACTGCCCGGCACTTTAAGACTTGAAGATTTTTTCTATAAGCCAGGAAGTGCTGGGCTGGTCTAGCCATTGGAGGAAAAAGCCATGTATGAAAGCGAAAACGTATTTGAATTCGATCCGGAAGTAGCCGGTTTTGAGGCCGAGACATTCGAGTTTGACCAGTCGGAATGGGGAGAAATATTCAGCGAGAGTGAATTGATGAATCTAACTGCCGAACTCTTGGATATCACCAACGAAGCGGAGCTTGATCTTTTCCTTGGTGGCTTAATCAAGAAGGTAGGCGGGGCCATCGGCAAGGTTGTTAAATCGCCCATCGGACAAGCCATAGGCGGGGTTTTGAAAGGCGCTGCAAAAAAAGCCTTGCCGATTGCAGGCGGTGCGCTTGGCGGCTATTTCGGCGGCCCTTTGGGTGCCAAGATCGGCAGTGGTTTAGCATCCGCTGCGGGAAGTGCGCTGGGTCTGGAACTGGAAGCACTGAGTCAGGAAGACCTTGAATTCGAAGGCGGAAAGCAATTTGTCCGTTTTGCTGCCGATACCGTCAAAAATGCAGTCTCCGCGCCACCCTCTGCAGATCCCCGCAACGCAGCACAAATGGCTGCTGCCAAAGCCGCACAAAAGTATGCTCCCAATCTATTAGGCCCCGGTTCAGGGGGCGTGATGTCTATGCCCGGCAAAGGACGAAGAAGCGGGCGCTGGATAAGGCAAGGCCGCAATATCATCATCCAAAATTCATAAATACACATCATTGATACCTTATTCGTGGAGGATAAAGTCATGCATGATTTAGATCGCACTCAACTGGAATACAGCCCTGATCTGGAAAATTACGAATACGATGAATACGAATACGGAGAGGCTGAATGGGAGGCCGAAACCGGCGTTTTCAGTGAAGCCGAAACCGTGGAGCTTGCCGCCGAACTATTGGGCGTCAGCAACGAAGGTGAGCTGGATATGTTTTTAGGGGGGCTGATCAAGAAAGCTGGCGGCGCTATTGGCCAGCTAGTCAAATCTCCGGTTGGACAGCAGCTGGGAGGCCTCTTGAAAAGCGCAGCTAAAAAAGCATTACCTGGGGTTGGAAGCGCAATCGGAGGGTATTTTGGCGGTTCCAGCGGCGCCAGATTAGGCAGTCAGGCAGCGTCAGCAGCCGGCCGTCTTTTCGGTTTGGAATTGGAAGGCTTGAGCGTGGATGACCAGGAATTCGAAGTTGCCAAAAGCTTTGTCAAATTCGCCAGTCAAGCCGCAAAAAATGCTGCTTCAGCACCTCCGGCAGCCAATCCGAAAGCCATTGCCCAACAAGCTGCAGCGGCTGCCGCGCGTCAACTGGCTCCGGGTCTGCTCCCCGGTGCCGTTTCTGCTGCCGCCAATACTATGACTGTTGCCAGAGGACGAGCAGCCAGCGGGCGCTGGTTCCGTCGAGGCAATAAAATTATCCTGACCGGGGTATGAGCGATTATGGCCTCGCTTTCCTATGCGACATGGATACTTGAGCAGGAGGCTCGAGCCCTGATGACTCGGCTGAATCGCATCAAGCCTTTTGCCTTGCATGAAAGCATGTTGCCTGCGGCGTCTATTCTGCCGTCAGCGCAAACCGGCATCGAGAGCTATCTCATCAAAAGCCGTCAGGAATTGAGAGGCATGATTCAGCAGTATATCGGATGGCTGCGCGGGCCGTCAGGCCAACGTGCGACACCCGCCCATGCGCAGCGGCTGTTTTCAATCTTGCGGCTCAGGTTCAATGCGGTATTGACACAGTTCGATTTGTTCAGTGATGCGCTTACCCAGCGTAGCGAAAACGAAATCGGTGTCTGGCTTTCAGGGTTGGACGTGGTCGCCGCCGATGCGCTTAGGTTACCCGGTGATTACTATGACGCCCCCCCTGTAATTTGTTATCTCGATCGTGGTGTGGGAGCGGCTATCCGCAGAGCCAGAACGCGACTTCCGGGTGGTGGAGAAAATCCGGTTGCGGTAATTCGAGTGCCCAGAGAACGGATGGTGGGTAGCAGTATCGCTTCTTCTCTGGTTCATGAGGTCGGTCATCAGGCTGCCGCTCTGCTTGATCTGGTTAATTCGCTTCGGCCGGTTTTGCAAGGATTACAACGTGGCAGCGGACCTTATAACCCTGTCTGGTCGCTGTGGGAGCGCTGGATTTCCGAGATCGTCGCCGACTTCTGGTCGGTTGCCAGGGTCGGAATTGCTTCTACCTTGGGGCTTATGGGCGTGGTAAGTCTGCCGCGGGCCTTCGTGTTTCGCCTGAATCTGGACGATCCGCATCCTCCGCCGTGGATTCGCGTCAAGCTGAGTTGTGCGATGGGGAAGGCGTTGTATCCCCACCCGCAGTGGGATCGCCTGGCTGAATTATGGGAAGCGTTTTATCCGCTAAGCGGGTTGAGCGCAGAATTACGGCGCGATTTCGACAAGCTGCAGGCAACGCTTCCGGGCTTTGTCGCACTGTTGGTCAACCATAGACCCAAATCCTTACGTGGCCAGACGCTTGTCGATGTTCTGGATGTAAAGAACCGCCAGCCTCGGTATTTGCAGGCGCATTTTCTAGCTTGGCGAAAGGACCCCTCGAAAATGTACCGTATCTCGCCCATCCTGGCTTTTGCCATCATTGGCCAGGCACGCTCCGATGGGCGCATGAGTCCTGAACAGGAGAGTGCCATTCTTGCCAAACTGCTTACGCACTGGGCACTGAGCAGCACATTGAGCGTCTCTGCAGCTTGTGCCGGGCGAAGCATTCGATACACAAGTCCCAGGGTAATAGCCGCAATCTAACATTGAAATCATTTATTAAGGAGACGTCCATGTCTACACAAAACACGCCATTGGGTAAGGTGATCATCTTGGTGACTGATGAAGTCGAAAATTGCCAAAACAAGGTTACTACTACTCCAATCAGAAATGCCTGGGTTACTCTGCGTTCCAAAAGGGCAAAGAGTAAGGTTTCCAAAGAAAGTGCCGTACAGCAAAAAAGTGAAGAGCCCATCGATGACCCTTCCTGCGAAGAAAAAGTGTATCGCAAAGAAACGGACGAAAAGGGTAGGGTCTCTTTTGACGTACCCTACGGCACTTATGAAGCCAGTTGCGAAGCTTTCGGTGTAAAAGCCTTTAAAGACACGGTATTGGTTAACCAGGACGACAGCTGTTATACCTCGACAATAAAGCTCCCCTTGGGATTTTGCATCGATTGGGGAGCGCTCACCGATGATTGTCACGGCACTGAGTTCAACCAATGCGTTCAGGCGGATGCAGGAACAACCTGGATTTTCAGAGTTTATGATAAAGCCGGGATTCCTCCCGAAAATAGACGGATCTCATGGACAACGACCGGCGGCAATTTTTATGAGTCGGATACCGAGAGCGATACCGTTTATCTCGATACTAATAATCATACGGGTAAGATCAATATCAGTGCCACGATGAGCGAAATAGGCAGTGCCAGCCTGACCGCATTCCTGTCATTTCTTTCCAAGCAGAAACCGGTAAACAACATTGGCGGTAATCTTGATGTTTCGTTGACGCGGACGGAAACTGCTTTTACCGAAGATTTGGCGTTTTGGACGGGGATACGCAACAGCACCGAGGCGCTCTCGTTCAACAATTATCTCAGCTTCATGGATTGGATTTTTTGTGGCGGAAAACTGCCTCCTGCAGGCTTTGAAGCTGACCGTTTTTCGGTCAAGAAAGAAGAATACAAGCACTTGATCAGCAAACGCTTCCTGCCATTCAGCGATTCCGACGCATATCGGGTCATAAAGGCCGCTACCGAGGCTTTTGTGATGGTCAACTGCGGGGTACAGCAAGCACCTTTGCCGTTCGATCCGGATTTGAATCGTCCAAACCGGGACGACGCCTACCTTGATCGCAGAGATTTGCCCATCCCCGTTTCGGGATTGAAGACGAATTTTGAAAAATACCTCGTACCTTTAAACGGTAAAAAAACGCTTCCCTACTTGGCCGTCATTCGCCGGAAGTTGCCCGATATCCCTATAAAATCATCCGTATTTGAGGATGCCGTGCCAGTCAATGGAGAAATGATAGACAGAGAAATGGATAATTGCTTCGGATTGTTGCAAGAGAAGCTGGAGAATCCCTGTCTGTTGGAACTGATCTGGTCCTATTGGCATGAGGAAGGGATGCTTGTGCAGTCGATGAATGCAATTACGCTACGATTCCAGAACATAAGATCACCCGCTTTTACACAGGATCCGTTAGCCAATCTGGAGATGGAGCCCTTACGGCCTCTTAATAACCTGCTTTGGGGCTATATTCAGGATGAACAACACCGGTTGACGGTGGGTCGGCGGAACAATGAATATGATCACCACTATGGGCTAAGGCTGGAAGGCAAAGCCGTGAAGAATTTTCGCCCTGTGGATACGCGGTCAAAATTTCTGGAGGCCTTCCACCATCTGTTACGTCTGTGCACGGTGTTCTATAAACAGGACGACGACACTACCGTCAAAGCCGATGCTTTCCCTGTGCTTAATGGACTCAAGGAAGTGCATCTGATTCTTTCTCAGGGAGCGCACAACCAGTTCGGGGATTTGCCCTCCACGGCCCGTATCGAAATGTTGATGCAGCAATGGTTGCTGGCCCGCCCGGAATTTCGTGAATATCTGCCGACCCGGATTATGGTCGCGTATCCCGAACCGTGGATGGATAGAGTGGATGCGATGAAAAAACTGCAGGGCTGGACCGACACCAGCGTGCTGCATTTTCGTAACCTCGGCATGTTTGGCGAACAGTTATTGCTTTCTATCCGCTGGGGCCATTGGAGCGATGAATTCGAACCGGTTAAGGCGCTTAATTGGGCGCGGTTTTTCCGTCCTCAGGTGCAGGGTTATATTCATGCTTACCGGGCAGCAACCGGGGTTGACCTATCCGCCGACCCGACCGTAAATGCCCGAGTGGATTCCACCTTGCCGTCGGTCCTGTTGCAAAAGCGTTTGGCATCACAGCAGCGGGCGGGCTGAGATGAGTCGATATGATCGATTTTACTTCGGCACTGTATTTGGGGATGCACCACTCAAGTTGGTCGCTTCCGCCCTGGACGCACCTTTCACTGGGTGTTCCAGCGGCGCTCGCCGAGCCTCCCGGTGCGGATGACGTAGCCATTGCGCTGGCGGAGCTTCAGGGCTGCGAGCAGGGACTTTTGATGCCCTCTACGTTGCATCTTTTTTGGGACCTTTTCGGGATGCTCAGTAAGCTTCCGATTACTCTTTTTATAGATGAGGAAACTTACAAGATTGCCCAATGGGGAGTGGAACGAGCGTCTAAAGGAGGTGTTGTGGTTCATCGGTTTCGCCACCACGATCCGCAAGCGCTTTTGTCTCAGATGACGGTTCACTTGAACAGGAACAAACGCCCGGTTGTTGTCGCTGACGGTTTCTGTCCTGGCTGTGGCCGGCCAGCTCCAATTGACACTTATCTGGACATGGTGCGGCGCTTCGGCGGTTTGCTGGTGCTGGATGACACTCAGAGTCTAGGGATTTTAGGGGTAATACCTAAGCGCCATGCACCCTATGGTAATGGCGGCGGCGGACTGTTACGGTGGAGCGGACAGTCCGGACCGGATATCTTGCTTGGCTCGTCGCTGGCTAAGGGCTTCGGCGTTCCGCTTGCGGTACTTGCAGGGAGTCAACACTGGGTCAGCCGTTTTAGATCTGAAAGTGATACGCGAGTCCATTGCAGCCCGCCTTCGGTTCCCGTTATCCAGGCGGCAGCGCATGCGCTGGAAGTAAACCGGATGCTGGGTGATCAATTGAGACTGCAGCTTAACAAACGGGTTAGACAATTTCGTGAAGGTTTGGCACTGATAGGTTGCTGTTCGACGGGAGGATGGTTTCCGGTTCAAACCCTGAACAGAATGCGGGGCAGTTCTGCCGTAAGACTGCACCAGCAACTTTATCGACGGGGTATTCAGGCCGTATTGTCACGATCGCACAAGAGCACAGATGCACGATTGAGTTTTTTAATTACGGTTCGGCACAGCGCTAGGGATATTGATCGGTGTCTGGAGACGTTGGATGCTTGCATCAATGGCGTCGAAAGGCTGGCGTTTGTCAGAAATAGCGCCAGTCAATCCTGAGGTTTTCAGTGGCTTGGCTATGGATTAGCCGCTACGGCCTGGCCTTTTACATTTATGAGGTTAATCATGAATCAAGATACGGTTTTTGAAACAATACCCCTGGCATTCGATCCTGAATTTGAGAGCGAAGAGTTCGAGGCGGAAAACGAGAGAGGACGCCGTCGGCCTTCAACCCCTAGCCGCGTCAGTTATGCCCGTTCCAAGGCCGGGCTGCGACCTAAAAGGATTCGAAGTCCTAAGGCGCCAAGGCCAAGACCCATTTCCGGGCGGCCCAGGCCGAGGGGAGCTTGGGGAATCATTCGAGAGCCTTACTCAACAGCTCCGTTTGGTTCGGAACGGGTAAGGTGGGTACAAGACTGCCTGAATCAGGTTATGGGATTGCAGCTTCCGGTGAACGGCATCATGAGCGTGGAAACGCGCAGCGCGTTACGAAGTTTTCAGCAGCGGCAAGGGCTTGGCGAGAGCGGTATTCTCGGCCCTGATACTGAGCAGGCTCTAGCCAGTGCCTGCCGTCCCGGACCGGCCTCGGACACCGAGGTAAACCCGTTTGCGGGTGATGGTGCGTTGGAAAGCGAATGGCGGTTCGAAGCCGACACTGAGTTTGGCGATATTTTCGCCCGTATTGCCGGCGGTCTGGGCAGTGCCTATGACCGCGTTGTCGATGCAGCAGGAGGTGCGACGGGGTCTCGCATTATTGATCTGACCGCTTCCTCTGAAAAAAGTAACCGTAAAGGAAGCCGTGATCCTAAAACTGTTTATGCCCTGGTGCTGCATCAGATGGCCTGTTGTGCTAACCGTAAGGACCCTCTCAAGAACTACCTGAAAACCAAGTCCCACTTTGTTATCCTCCGCGATGGCACCCTCTTGCAACTGCATCCAGTTTCTGCCTTGCTCTGGGCTTCTAACGGTTTCAACGCCCGCAGCGTCGCCGTTGAGTTTGCCGGAAATTTCCCCAATACCCTCGGCAAATGGTGGCAGGGCGACAAGTATGGCAACAATCATCCGACCCAGGCTCAGTTCGAAGCGGGTCGTTATCTTGTTCGCTATTTGATGAAAACCATAAAACTCACGCACGTGTTGGCGCACCGCCAGTCCAGCGGAACCCGCCAAAACGATCCGGGTCCCGACATCTGGTCCCAGGTCGGCCAATGGGCAGTCGACAAACTCGGGCTCAAGGACGGAGGCCCCGGGTTTAAGATCGGCTCGGGTAATCCCATTCCGGATGCCTGGCGCACCTGGAAGAGCTCATCGGTTACACCGGAAATCGGTCCGGAACCGGAAGGCGAGTTTACAGACACAGAAATTGCTCACGATCTAGCCGAAGGCGAGACTGATTCCTGGAATGAATATGAATTCGGACAACGGATTACCGGGGCACTCCGGCGCGCCAACGTGGCATCTCCTTCATTCAGGGACGCGGGACCGCTTACCAGTGCTACGGTTAAAACGCTCAAAGGCCCCGGTTTATATGTGATCAAGAGTCAAAGCAAGAAACCCTACGTCGGGCAGTCCACTGATCTTAGAACCCGGCTACAACAACACCTTTGGTGTGCTGAGCATCTGGGCGTACCCAGCAAAAATTTCAGGGTCTTCGTTGCCGAACGGCCGGACATTGCAAAGCTTGGAAACAAGGAGAAGCAGCGGCTGGCGCTTCGGTCTGAGGAAAGGCGAATCAACGCCACACTTGTACCGACAGGACTGGTGGCCAACAAAAGAGCCGAACTGGAACTGGCGCCAGAACAAAGCGTCTGGAATTGAAACACAAAATAACGTAAGCGCTTTTATTTAAACGAGGAGAAGATCATGCACAGACCAAATTGCAATTGCCCAAAGTGCCAACTGTTGAGCGAACAAACAGAGGGCGAATGGGAATATCCTTATGCCGGAGCATCATACGGCGAGTTAGATTTGGAAAGCCCCTTCAGCGAAGCCGAAGAGATTGAATTGGCGGCAGAATTATTATCGATATCCAGTGAGGAAGAGCTGGATCAGTTTCTGGGAAAACTGTTTAAGGGGGCATGGAAGGGTCTTAAAAAAGTGGGTAAATTTGTTGGTAAGGTTGCTAAGCCTCTGGGCCGTGTGCTCAAAGGTGTGGCCAAGGCAGCGCTTCCTGTTGTGGGCGGTGCGTTGGGCTCATTCATTCCTATTCCTGGTGTCGGTACCGCCGTTGGATCCGCTTTGGGCGGCGCATTAAGCAAGGCATTGGAACTTGAATACGGTGAGCTCGCGCAGGAAGACCAGGAGTTTGAAATAGCGCGCCGGTTTGTCCGTATTGCCGGTACAGCAGCCAGGCAAGCAGCGTTGGCTGATTCCAATTCGGATTCACAGGCGGCAGCGAAAAACGCTGTTATGGCTGCAGCTCAGCGTCATGTTGCGAATCTTCCTGCCAACTTAAACACGTCCGGTTCAATGATGTATGGAGCCAGGGGATCTGCGCAAGCAGGCAGGTGGATTCGCCAGGGGAAAACGATCGTCGTGCTTGGGGCGTATTAGGTTTTGCCAGACATGTCCGGTTTGGCCGCACATTATTTCCAACCCTATCCCCAATAATGAATGGATAGGAAGTGTTGCAGGAGCAGGCCCAGTGCAAACGCATTAAAACACTGCAGAAAATCAGATAGTTACAATATTCCTTTTTCCGGATTAATTATAAGATTTGGTTTATTTGAAACCTAAAAAAGGCTTTGTGTCGCTATCGCGACGCTTTTGTGGAGTCGGTTCGCGGACCGACAGCCGCGATACTTTTCTTTGCTTGTCCAAAGAAAAGTATCCAAAAGAAAAGACACCCGGAGGCCGCTTCATCCTGCGCGCTGACGATTTTGCCGAGGGTTTTCGGATGGGCTATCCCTAGCCCTCCGAAAACGAGCGGCATCCCTGCCGCTCCCCTAGCGGGCTATTCTCGGCAAAATCGTCAGTGCTCGGCGCGGCCTAACGGGACCCAGTGAGGGGCACCCTAAGTTAAACCAAATTGACTATGCGTTCTAAGCAACCGGATAACATATTGATATATAGATTATTTTAATGCGTTTCCCTGGGAGCAGGTCCTGCTCCTGAAAATACGTTTAACTTAAAAACTGAAGTTTCCCAGTTTTTTAAGGGTTGTCCAAGCTTATCAGAGAGCTTTGTTTGCATTAGTAGTTACCATCGTTCCGGCAGGGATTCCCGGACCAATCCGCCGGGAGTGGATTGGCACTCGCCCGAAGGGTGCCGAGCAGGACAGCCCGGCATGAAACAGGAAGCCATGGATGGCAAGGGTTATAGTACGTCCTTTTTGAAAGTCTCATTGGAGGGCTAAACAATGATCATTGATTGTCACTGCCATGCAGGAAAAGGAGACGGCTTAACCGGACCTTGGGACACCCGCGCGCCATTGCAGGATTATTTGCGGCGCGCATCGGCGGCAGGAATCAACCGGACGGTGTTGTTCGCGGCTTTTCATTCTAACTATGCCGTCGCCAATAAGGAGGTGGCGCGTATCGTATCCAGCGACCCTGGCCGATTTTTTGGTTTTGCCTTCGTGCATCCGGAGCGCGATAGAGGGCGTGTGTACGAACAAGTAGAGAGTACGGTAGAGCGGTACGGTTTTGCAGGTATCAAAGTACACCGTCACGATGGTGTGATAAGCCGTGAGATCTGTGCCGCTGCCCGGGCCTTTGCCTTGCCGGTGCTTTACGATGTAGGCGGAGAGGTTTCCGTATGCGAGTTACTTGCACAGGAATACCCCGATGTTAATTTCATCATTCCACATCTGGGCAGCTTTGCCGATGACTGGCGGGCTCAACTTGCCTTGATTGATCACCTGGTCCGACATCCCAATATATACGCGGATACGGCCGGAGTTCGGCGCTTTGATCTTCTGGAACAAGCCGTCAAAAGAGCCGGTCCGGGTAAGATTCTGTTCGGATCGGACGGGCCCTGGCTGCATCCGGGCGTCGAACTGAGCAAAATCAGAGCCTTACGCTTACCTCCTGCTCAAGAAAGCCTGATATTGTCGGGGAATTTTCTTAAATTGACCCGCACTTCGCGGCGAAGGACCGCCAACCGCAGAAAGCTATCGGTCGGAACTCACTTGATTAACAGCTATTGTACCTGACGCTGGGCTGCTCGCCGCATTTGCAGGGCGCGGTCGGTCACGCCCAACAGCCGGGCTGCCTGTCGCAGATTTCCGTTGGTTTCATTCATAGCGATGCAGATTGCGGTTTCTTTAGCGCTTTGGCTGATGGCTTGCAGTCCTATTCCCCGATTCAAGGCTATACGAACCGCACGATCAAAACCCGCATCGCGCCAATCTTGATAACAGGTGGTAAGAACCGGTCTATCGTCCGGTGGAATGCAACCCATCGTGATAGATCCTTGTCCGGTGTAACGGCACAGCAGGCGGTCGATAACCTGCTTGAGGTCTCGCACGTTACCCGGATAATCACGGCGTAACAAATATTCTTGAACGGGGATATCCAGAATAGGCGGCGTAAAGTCCGGACGTTGCTCTTTCAGGAAATGGCTGGCCAGGGGCAGAATGTCGTCGGGTCGTTCCCGCAGTGGCGGTAATTCGCAGACATAACCGGCGATTCTGTAATAGAGGTCAGCCCGAAATTCGCCTCGTTGAACGTGCGCCTTGAGATCCCGATTGGTGGCACAAATCAGCCGGAATGAGGTTCGCTGCCATGCATTGCTGCCGACCCGTTTGAAGGTTTTTTCCTGAATCACTCTAAGCAACTGGGTTTGCAGGTTAAGCGGCAATTCCCCTACTTCATCGAGAAACAGCGTTCCGCCATTAGCTAGCGCGAAAGCGCCGTCCCGCGAAGAAATCGCGCCGGTATAGGCTCCGCGTTCATGACCAAAAAATTCGGAGCCTGACAAACCGGACATGATGGTACTGCAATCAAGGACGACCAGATTACCCTTGTCGGGGCGCGAATCCAGGGTATGGATCAGTTTGGCCAAAAGTTCCTTGCCGGTGCCGCTTTCACCCAGAATAAGTGCAGGAGACTCTGTAAAATGAGCCACTTCCACGACTTCACGGAGAATCGACATCAGCGCCTGACTGCCTCCTATCAAAGTGTTCTTTACTGCCGGTGAGTTGATCATTTGGTCCACCTTTTCCCAGCGGTGAAGGCGAGTCATGATTTCATTGACCAACTTGCTGCATTCAGAGCACGTCAAGACATCCGAAGCGCCTGCTTCCATCAATTGCCAGGCCGCATCGGCCGGAATCGATGTTAAACAACAGGCCAGTACCTGTATTTTGCCATTACGGCTTAAATGACGCAGCTGTTCGCAGAGTGCCGGAGTCATCTCACTGGTGAAAATCACTCCGGGGCAGTTAGTCAGGCACGTATCACGGGGCTGTAATTCGATGCCATTTTTGATCAGGTTATCGACGGCTTCATTAATCCTGGAGGTCTGTTCCTCTTTTTCATCAACACAATGTAACCAAGCTTTGACCGGCATAACAAACCTCCGGTTTTTTATAATTGACAACGGATGTTTCGCAAAAGTCACCGCTTTGCTCGTTGCTCTGGGTGTTTGCGTGAACGTTCATTTCTCACTAGCAGGGGCAAATTTATTGTTGGCCAAATCCTGAGTGTTGTTTCGGCTTTTTTATTCAAGCTAAGGATTGACCTGTTTCGCATTGAAACAAAGAAACAGGCAAAATAAAATCCGTATAAATGCTTACATAACTGAAGATTTCTTTTTGTTATTCAGACCTGGCGAGCGGCTAAAGCCTGCGATGCTTTATCCTAAAAAGAGCAGTTAAAACTTGCTAAACTATCTTAAGTAATTGATATCAATTGAGAATGAGGCGCTTATGCAAGAGATCATGACTCACCCATTGGGTGAAGGCCAATCAAAAGCATTGTTACCCT
>Ga0208244_100270_pt1 | contig 58263 bp, 68 predicted proteins | sample SubbioCR12Aug_5A_FD_184828 | JGI IMG/M metagenome (GOLD analysis project Ga0208244, IMG submission 184828) | Serpentinite rock and fluid subsurface biosphere microbial communities from McLaughlin Reserve, California, USA - CR12Aug_5A (SPAdes) | ecosystem: Environmental > Terrestrial > Deep... | reverse complement strand
TGGCACTCCCATGTCTGGTTCCGCTTTTTCAACGAGGTGCCGGTGCTGGCGCTCCTGGCCATCTGCATCCTGGTCGTGGTGAAACCTTTTTGAACGCTCCGACCTTCGACCCGCCGCTCATTAACAAATGCGGCCAGCGCCGACTTTCGCGGCAACCCGGCGCAGCGCGCGCGGCCAGGCCACCGGGCGCCCCGCGCGGCGAAGCATTCTTTGCGACCTGCCCGCGCGGGCTTGAGGCCTTGCTAGCCGAGGATATTGTCGCGGCCGGCGGCCAGCAGGTGGCGGCGACCCCGGGCGGGGCGGGCTTCTCCGGCAGTTGGGAAAGCTGCTACCGGGTAAATCTGGAATCGCGCATCGCCACGCGCGTGCTGTGGCGCGTCGCCAGCGGCGACTATCGCGACGAGGCGGATATTTACCGGCTGGCCCACGACGTGGCCTGGCCAAAGCTGTTCAAGGTCGACCACAGCATCCGCGTCTATGTCACCGCCGTGCGGGCGCCGTTCAAGAGCATCGAGTTCATCACGCTGAAGGTGAAGGACGCCGTGTGCGACCGCTTCCGCGCCGACACCGGACAGCGCCCCGACGTAAACACCGCCGCCCCGGATATCCGCATCCACTTGTTTGTTACCGACAAGACGGCAACCCTCTACCTCGACACCTCGGGCGAGCCGCTCTGGCTGCGCGGCCAGAAGATTGCCAAGGTGGCCGCGCCGCTCAAGGAAAATCTCGCCGCCGGGGTGCTGCGGCTGGCGGGCTGGACGCCCGGAACCCCCCTGCTCGACCCGATGTGCGGCTCCGGCACATTGTTGCTCGAAGCCGCCGGCATGACGCTCGGCGATGCGCCGGGCCTCTCGCGCGATGCCGATGATTTCGGCTTTACCCGGCTGGAAATCCATAACCGCGCCCTTTGGAAGCGCCTGCGTTACGAGGCGGCGGAACGACGGGTGGAAGCACCGCCGCGCCTGCCAATCTGGGGCAGCGACAGCGACGACGATGCAATGGCGCGCAGCGTGCAAAATCTGGCCCACGCCGGCTTGGACGACCTGATCGAAGTGCGCCGCGCCGACATCCTGGAAATCGACCCGCCCACGGCCAGCGGCATCCTCATCGCCAACCCGCCCTATGGCGAGCGGCTGGGTGAATCCGCCGAGCTCACCGCCTTCTATCCGCGCCTGGGCGACGCCCTGAAAAAACGCTTCGCCGGCTGGCACTGCTGGTTCCTGTCCGCCGACCCGAATCTACCCAAATTGATCGGACTCAAGCCCGCCCGCCGCATCCCGCTCTACAACGGCGCGCTCGAATGCCGGCTCTACGGCTTCCCCATGGTCGCCGGCAGCGCTCGATTCACTTGAAGTAAGGCCAGAGCAACTTCACGGTCAGGGCTACCGCGATCAGGAAGAGCACTACCTTGCTGGTCAGAATCTTGAAGATCAGGCTGCCGAAGCCCGCAGCCAAACCTTGCGGCTTGGGGGCCGGACGACGCACCTGCTCGATGCGGCGCTCCTCGTTCCGCACCTTGATCACGGTATCGCGCGACACCAGCGGATTGTCGAGCTCATCGGCCTCCAGACGCGCCTGGTCGCCGGCGTCGATCGTGTGGAAGGCGTCCTTGAACAGGATTTTCTGGCTCCTCATCAGGTCGATGGCGCGAATGATCTTGTTGGTCCGGGCGAGGAAGAGCAGGTCGGCGCCCACCGTCATCGGCAGCCCCTTGCGCGCGCCATCGCGCGAATCCATCAGCAGCCGGCCGATGAAGACATCGAGCTCCTGGGTACCCCACATCAGGCAGACCTTTTGCTTCAGGTGGCCGATGGATTCGAGCGCGCTGGCTGCAGGGTCGGGCTGCGGTGCGGTCATGGTTATACGATGTCTAGATGCTTGATGCCGCCGGCGAGATCGCGGTCGGCCATTTCCTTGCCATGCAGCTTGATCTGCAGCCGCACCTCGTTCAGCGAGTCGGCGAAGCGCAGGGCGTCCTCGTAGCTGATCATGTCGGCTTCGTAGAGATCGAACAGGGCCTGGTCGAAGGATTGCATGCCCAGTTCGCGTGATTTTTTCATGATCTCCTTGATTTCATGCACATCGCCCTTGCCGATCAGATCGGAAATCAGCGGCGAGTTGAGCAAAATCTCGACGGCGGCGGCGCGACCCTTGCCCGTTTTCAGCGGAATGAGTCGCTGCGACACCACCGCCTTCAGGTTGAGCGACAGATCCATCAGAAGTTGCGGGCGGCGTTCTTCGGGGAAGAAGTTGATGACGCGGTCCATCGCCTGGTTGGCGTTGTTGGCATGCAATGTCCCCAGCGCCAGATGGCCGGTCTCGGCGAAGGCGATGGCATGCTCCATCACCTCGCGGTCGCGGATCTCGCCGATCAGGATGACATCCGGCGCCTGGCGCAGGGTGTTCTTCAGCGCCACTTCCCAGGAATCGGTATCAACCCCGACCTCGCGCTGGGTGATGATGCAATTTTTGTGTTCATGCACGAACTCGACCGGGTCCTCGATGGTGACGATGTGGCCATGGGTGTTTTCGTTGCGGTAGCCGATCATGGCGGCCAGCGAGGTCGACTTGCCCGAACCGGTGGCGCCGACGAACAGCACCAGACCGCGCTTGGTCATGGCGATGTCCCTCAGCACCGGCGGCAGGCCGAGTTCCTCGAACTTCGGGATCGCGGTATTGATGGTGCGCATGACCAGGCCGGTGCGCCCCTGCTGGATGAAGGCGCTGACGCGAAAGCGGCCGATACCGGTGGGGCTGATGGCGAAGTTGCATTCCTTGGTCGCCTCGAACTCGGCGGCCTGCCGGTCGTTCATCACCGCGCGGGCAAGCTCGATGGTGTGCTGCGGCATCAACATCTGCGCCGTAACGGGCGACATCTTGCCGTCGACCTTGATCGCGGGCGGGAATCCGGCGGTAATGAACAGGTCGGACCCTTTTTTCTGCACCATCATCGCCAACAGCTGGTGCATGAATTTCAGTGCTTCGTCGCGTTCCATGTTTCAGTCTCCAACACTACCTTGTACACGGCCGCGCCTGCGGCCCACATCAGTCGCCTCCCCGCGAGGGGAGGCCGGGAGGGGCGGGTGTTTAATTTGGCGCAAGGATAATTTCACAGGCGTCAGCCGGGGAAATTATCCTTGTTCGACGCCTTGTTGCGCGCTTCCGAGGCGGCAACGATATTGCGCTTGACGAGTTCCTGCAAGTTCTGGTCGAGCGTCTGCATGCCGAACTGCTGTCCGGTCTGGATCGCCGAATACATCTGGGCGATCTTGTTTTCGCGGATCAGGTTGCGGATCGCCGGGGTGCCGATCATGATTTCATGCGCGGCGACGCGGCCGTTGCCGTCCTTGGTTTTCAGCAGGGTTTGCGAAATGACGGCGCGCAAGGATTCGGAGAGCATCGCGCGCACCATTTCCTTTTCGGCCGCCGGAAAGACGTCGACGATCCGGTCGATGGTCTTGGCCGCCGACGAAGTGTGCAGGGTACCGAACACCAGGTGGCCGGTCTCGGCGCCGGTCAGCGCCAGCCGGATGGTTTCGAGGTCGCGCATTTCGCCGACCAGGATCACGTCCGGGTCTTCGCGCAGCGCCGAGCGCAGCGCGTTGGAAAACGACAGCGTGTGCGGACCGACCTCGCGCTGGTTGATCAGGCATTTCTTCGATTCATGGACGAATTCGATCGGGTCTTCGACCGTCAGGATGTGGCCGTATTCGGTTTCGTTGATGTCGTCGACCATGGCGGCCAGCGTGGTCGACTTGCCCGAGCCGGTCGGCCCGGTTACCAGCACGATACCGCGCGGCTGGTTGGCGATGTCCTTGAAGATCTTCGGCGCGCCCAGCTGTTCGAGCGACAGCACCTTCGAGGGAATCGTCCGCATCACCGCCGCCGCGCCGCGGTTCTGCACATAGGCATTGACGCGGAAGCGCGCCAGATTGGGCACGGCGAACGAGAAGTCGCATTCGAGGTTTTCTTCGTAGAACTTGCGCTGGCCGTCGTTCATGATGTCATAGACCATGCTATGCACATCCTTGTGCTCCATCGGCGGCAGGTTGATGCGCCGGATGTCTCCATGCACGCGGATCATCGGCGGCAGACCGGCGGACAGGTGCAGGTCGGACGCCTTGTTCTTGACGACGAAAGCGAGCAGTTCGGTGATGTCCATGGGCGGCTCCGGGAGTGGCTTGGGTATACTGAAGGTGAAGCCGCCCTATGATAACAATTCCCACCAATCTGCATGTCGTAAATGCGCGCATCGCCGCCGCCTGCGCGGCGGGAGGACGCGCGCCCGCCACGGTCGCCCTCCTGGCCGTGGCCAAATCCTGGCCCGCCAGCGCGGTCCGCGCCGCCGCGGCCGTCGGCCAGCGCGCCTTTGGCGAAAGTTATGCGCAGGAAGCGCTGGCCAAGCAGGCCGAGCTTGCCGACCTCGCCTTGGAATGGCATTTCATCGGCCCCCTGCAAAGCAACAAGACCCGCCCGGTGGCCGAGCATTTCGCCTGGGTGCATTCGGTCGAGCGGCTGAAAATTGCCGAACGCCTTTCAGAGCAGCGGCCGCCCGGCCTGCCGCCGCTGAATGTCTGCGTGCAGGTGAATGTGAGCGGCGAGGCGAGCAAGAGCGGTTGTGCGCCGGAGGCCGCGCCCGCCCTGTGCCGGGCCATCGCGATATTGCCCCGCTTGCGCTTGCGCGGCCTGATGGCGATTCCCGAGCCGACCGGGGATGCGGCGCTGGCAAGGCGGCGCTTTGTCGTATTGCGCGAATTGCGTGACGCGCTGAACGCGGAAGGGCTGGCGCTCGACACGCTGTCGATGGGCATGTCGCACGACATGGAGGCAGCGATCATGGAAGGCGCGACCATCGTGCGCGTGGGAACAGCACTATTTGGCGAGAGAATAAAAACATGAAAATCACCTTCATCGGCGGCGGCAACATGGCCACTGCCTTGATCGGCGGACTGAAAAAGCAGGGCTTCTCGGTCGCCGGCATCCAGGTCGTCGAACCCTTTGCCGAGGCGCGCGAGCGGCTCACCGAGACTTTCGGCGTGCGCTGCACCGCAAGCATCGACGCGGCGGCGCTCAATTGCGAGGTGCTGGTGCTGGCGGTCAAGCCGCAGCAGATGAAGGAGGCGCTGGCGGCGGCTTCCGGCAAGCTGACCGATCAACTGGTCATCAGCATCGCCGCCGGCCTGCGGCTCATCGACATCGGCCGCTGGCTGGGCGGACACACGCGATTGATCCGCGCCATGCCCAATACGCCAGCCCTGATCGGGGCCGGCATCACCGGCCTTTACGCCGCCACGGCAGTCGACCGCGAGGAGCGCGGCATTGCGGAAAAAATCCTCGCCGCCGTCGGCCGCACGCTGTGGGTCGAGGATGAAGCATTGATGGATGTCGTCACCGCCGTTTCGGGCAGCGGCCCCGCCTACGTGTTCTATTTCATCGAGTCCCTGCAAAACGCCGGGGCGGCGCTGGGGCTGCCCCTGGATACCGCCCGTTTGCTGGCGATCGAAACCTTTCTCGGCGCCGCGCGGCTGGCCGACGCCAGCAGCGACCCGGTGAATGTCTTGCGCGAGCGCGTCACCTCCAGGGGCGGCACCACCGCTGCCGCACTCGACGCCTTTGCCGCCGCGGGGCTGGCCGCCGCCATCGCCAGGGGCGTGGATGCCGCCGCCGCGCGCGGGCGCGCGTTGTGTGACCAGCTGGGTCAAAGCTGATGCTGGCGCAAATCGTGGCGCTCCTGCTCGGCACGGCCGCCGGCCTCCTGACCATCGCCTTCCTGGCGCGCGCCCTGCTGCAAATGGCGCGCGCGCCGTTTCGCAATCCGCTCGGCCAGTTCGTCACGGCGCTGACCAACTGGGCCGTCCTGCCGCTGCGCCGCATCATCCCCGGCCTGTTCGGCATCGACCTCGCCAGCGTGGTTGCCGCCTGGCTGGCGCAAATCGTCTATTTCGCCGTGATAGCGGGGCTGACGGGTTGGCTGGCGCCGGACGCCCTGCTCACCATAGTCTGGCTGTCGCTCATCGCCGTGTTGCGCATGACCGTTTATCTGCTGATGGGCGTGGTGATCATTGCCGCGCTGCTGTCGTGGATCAGCCCCCATTCGCCGTTCGCGCCGCTGTTCGATGCGCTCGCGCGGCCGCTGCTCGCGCCGGTGCGCCGCCTGCTGCCAACGCTGGGCGGTATCGACCTCTCGCCGCTGATCGTGATACTGCTGCTCCAGGTGGCGCTGATCGTGCTGGCCGGCCTGCAACCGACAGCGCTGTTCATGCCATGAGCACCTACGCCATCGGCGATTTGCAGGGCTGTTACAGCTCGCTGGCCCGCCTGCTCGACTATCTGGATTTTTCGCCCGCGACGGATCAACTGTGGTTCGTCGGCGACCTGGTGAATCGCGGTCCGCAATCGCTGGAAGTGTTGCGCTTCGTCAAGGGACTGGGCAGCGCGGCGATCAGCGTGCTCGGCAATCACGACCTGCACCTGCTCATGCAGGCTGCGGGCTTCGGCAAGGCCAACAAGGAAGACACGCTCAACCCCATCCTGACCGCGCCCGACCGCGACGAACTGCTGGCCTGGTTGCGTTCGCTTCCGCTGTTTCACGTCGCAGGGGATATGGCGATGGTGCATGCCGGACTGCTGCCGGCCTGGGATGTCGAACAGGCGCAGGCGCTGTCCGACGAGGCCTCGGCCGCGCTGTCCTCTCACGACTATCGTGATTTCCTGGCCAACATGTGGGGCTCCGAGCCGGATGGTTGGCGGGACGACCTCACCGGCTGGGACCGGCTGCGCGTGGTGGTGAATGCGATGACGCGCATGCGCTTTGTGACCGCCGACGGCCGCATGGAATTTCGCGCCCCGGGCGCCAAGGGCCCGCCGGAACGCGGCCCGGCGGATTGCCTGCCGTGGTTCAACGCGCCGGGCCGCAAAAGCGCCGACCACACCCTCATCTGCGGCCACTGGTCCGCGCTCGGTTTCCGGCAAACCGACCGGCTGCTGGCGCTGGATTCCGGCTGCCTGTGGGGCGGCAACCTGACCGCCGTGCGGCTCGAGGACCGTCGGGTATTTCAGATACCCTGCGGACAACTGGCGCGACCGACGGGCTGGGAGTAGGGCCTGCTTGCAGTACCATCAATCTCTACTAATCTTTATCTAATTTAGTAGACTTTAAGTGGTCCGCATGTCTATACTCATTTCTACTAATTTGATGAAAGTTTAGTAGACAATGCGCCTCCCGGAACACGCCCCCTCCTTGGAAGACAGCTTTGCGCAGTTGGCGCCGACCCGGATGGGGGCGGTGATGCGGCAGGCCAACCCGCTGCCGACAGGGAAGTATCTGCACTGGGATGAATTGCGGCGGCGTCCGGCACCCGAGGGATTGACTCACGCCGAATGGTGGGCGGCCGTCACCGTCGGCCGCATTTCCTCGTTCCAGCAACTGCCCTTGCTGGACAAGAATGGCAAGCCTTTCGCCTTCGCCACCCCAAGCCCGGTGGCGATCGACCTGCACCATATCGACCGCGACGCGGCCGGGCATATTCGCGCCACGGCCGGAGCGCCGCTCCAGGAAGATTCCCAGCGCTATCTGATCAGTTCGCTGATCGAGGAGGCCATCACGTCGAGCCAACTGGAGGGAGCGTCCACGACCCGCAAGGTGGCGGCGACGATGCTGCGCAGCGGGCGCAAGCCGCGCGACCTCAGCGAAAAAATGATTTTCAACAACTATCAGGCGATGGAACACCTGCGCTCGCTGCGCGACGTGAAGCTGACGCCCGCGCAGGTGCTGGAACTGCACCGGATACTGACCGAGGACACGCTGGAGAACGCTGAAGACGCAGGCCGCTACCGGCGCGACGACGCGGTGCATGTGGTTGATGTGCGCGACAACACGGCCCTGCACTCCCCCCCGCCGCACACCGAGTTGCCCGAGCGCATGCAGCGGCTATGCGCTTTTGCCAATGCTGACGAGGCCTCCTTGCCCTTTGTGCATCCGGTGCTGCGCGCCATCCTGCTGCACTTCATGATCGGCTACGACCACCCCTTTGCCGATGGCAATGGTCGCACGGCGCGTGCGCTGTTTTACTGGTCAATGGCCCGGAGCGGCTACTGGCTGATGGAGTACACCTCGATCAGCCACATTCTGCGCAAGGCGCCGGCAAAGTACATGCGCGCCTATCTGCACACGGAAACCGACAAGAACGACACGACCTATTTTCTGCTGCACCAGTTGCAGACCATTTGCCAGGCCATCGCCGCGCTGCACGAATACGTGGCGAGGAAATCGTGCGAGCAGAAGGAAACCGAACGCCTGCTGGCGGCGTCGCCGACGCTGCGCGGACGCTTCAACCACCGGCAAACGGCGCTTTTGAACCATGCCTTGCGCAATGCGGGGGAAGCGTACCGGGTCGACGCGCACCAGCGTTCGCACGCCGTGGTGTACCAGACGGCGCGGCGCGATCTGCTGGACCTGGAGGCGCTGAGCCTGCTGGAAAAGACCAAGCAAGGCAATGCCTTCGTGTTTTATGCGCCAGCCGACTTGCGTGATCGACTGAATGCGCTCGCGAAGCCGGAGACATGAGCACCCACACCTACTCCGAACATTTTGCACCCGGTTCCATACCCGGTTTTGGCAATGCCACTGCACATCATTCCGCCCGCGCCGCTTGGCGGATCGCTTCGGCGGCCCACTGGTTGAGGCTTTGCCCGTGCGCAGCGGCGGCGATGGTGGCGGCCTCGTGGAGTTCGGGATCGACGCGCAGCGAGAATTTGCCGGAGAAGTGCTTGCGCGGTTCGACGCCATCTTCGGCGCAGGCTTCAAAAAAGACCCGCAAGGAAATTTCGCCTTCATGGCGCAGGCCATCAACATCCTTGGCATAGAAGTCAGCACCGCCATTCAGTCCGACAAACTCTCCCCGGAACATCTGCATGTCCGGGTCGAACGCGATAACTGCTTGATAACCGTTGATCGTCATGGTGTTCATGGTTTCACTCCGTGTTCTTCGAGCCACTTGCGGACGGCCTCTACCGCGCCCTTGTCCGTGGTTGGCACGGGATGCAGTCGGTGGAAAACCCGCCTATCGCCAAACAAGCGCACCAACACGCGCGACCCCTCCCGCTCGGCAACCTGCCCGCCCAATTCGACGAACAGCGCTTCGATGTCGGCCCAGCGAACATTCGCCGAGACAGGCCGGGCGAAGATCAATTCGAGGGTGCGCTGATGCTGTCGCTTCAAGGTAATATGGTATCAGAAGATGGTGTCACACGTTAAATAGGAAGTTGAGTACGTCGCCGTCCTTGACGACGTATTCCTTGCCTTCCGCCCGCATTTTGCCGGCCTCCTTGGCGCCGGCTTCGCCTTTGCAGGCGATGAAGTCGGTGTAGGCGATGGTCTGGGCGCGGATGAAGCCGTGCTCGAAATCGGTGTGGATCACGCCCGCCGCCTGCGGCGCGGTGTCACCGCGATGGATGGTCCAGGCGCGCACTTCCTTGGGGCCGGCGGTGAAGTAGGTTTGCAGGCCCAGCAGGCTGTAGGCGGCGCGGATCAGGCGGTTGAGGCCCGGTTCGGTCAGGCCCATGTCGGCGAGGAACAACTGCTTCTCGTCGTCATCCAGATCGGCAATCTCGGCCTCGATGGCGGCGCAGACGGCCACCACCTCGGCCTTTTCACCTTTCGCGCGGGCGCGCACCGCCTCAAGGTGCGGATTATTCTCGAAGCCGCTTTCCATGACGTTGGCGACGTAGAGCACCGGCTTGGCGGTAATCAGGAAGAACGGCTTGAGGTTGGCCCATTCCTCTTTCGAGAGGTCCAGCGCCCGCACCGGACGGGCTTCGTTCAACTGCGCCAGGCATTTTTCCAGCACGCTCACCAGCAGCTTCGCCTCCTTGTCGCCGCCCGATTTGGCCTGCTTGGTGTAGCGGTTGAGGGCTTTCTCGACGGTGGCCATGTCGGCCAGCGCGAGTTCGGTGTCGATGACCTCGATGTCGGAAAGCGGATCGATCTTGCCAGCCACATGCACGACATTTTCGTCGGCGAAGCAGCGCACCACATGGACGATGGCGTCGGTCTCGCGGATGTTGGCGAGAAATTTGTTGCCGAGGCCCTCGCCCTTGGAGGCGCCGGCGACGAGGCCGGCGATGTCGACGAACTCGACGATGGCCGGCAGGATTTTTTGCGGCTTGGCGATGGCGGCGATTGCGGCGAGCCGCGGGTCAGGCACCTCGACGATGCCGACGTTCGGCTCGATGGTGCAGAAGGGATAGTTCTCCGCCGCAATGCCTGACTTGGTCAGGGCATTGAAGAGGGTGGACTTGCCGACGTTGGGCAGGCCGACGATGCCGCATTTGAGGCTCATGGTTCTTCTTTCGTTAGCGTGAAAGCTCCCCTCCCCCCTCGCGGGGGATGAGTGGGGGGAGGGGTGGGAAGCTTCGGTGGCGCGGGCCGTGAATTGATGCGCTGGGTCGCGGCGTTGAAATCGCTTTTGGCGAGCAGCGGCCAGGCCAGCAACGCACGGTCGATGGCGGCGTCGATTTCGCCCGCCTCTTCCTTCTTCGGCGGCTTCAGCACGTAGTTGATGACTTCATTACGGTCGCCCGGATGGCCGATGCCGATGCGCAGACGCCAAAAATCCTGCGTGCCCAGGTGAGCAGTAATGTCCTTCAGCCCGTTGTGGCCGCCCAGACCGCCGCCGAACTTGAGGCGCAACTGGCCGGGCGGGATGTCGAGTTCGTCATGCACCACCAGCATTTCGGCCGGCTCGATGCGATAAAAATTGGTCAGCGCCTGCACCGACTGGCCGGAACGGTTCATGAAGGTCTGCGGCATGAGCAGCCAGACACCGCCGGGTACGCCACTGAGGCGCGCGTTGGCCACCCAGCCGTGATAGCGGGATTCGCGCGTGAAAGAAACATCCAGTTCGCGCGCCAGCCGCTCACAAAACCAAAACCCGGCGTTGTGCCGGGTTTTGGAGTAGTCGGACCCGGGATTACCGAGTCCGACTATGAGCTTGAGAGGCACAAAAATTACCCGATTACCGTTTGTCGCCCTTCTTCTCGGTCTTCCGCTCGGCCACGGCGGCCGGTTTCTTCACTGCGGCGGCCGGGGCGGCTTCGGCCAGCGGCTCTTCGGCGGCGGCGGCGCCCGCGCCACGCACCACGACACCGGCCACGACGGGGTCGCCCTCGCCATGGAACACCGCGGTCACGCCGGCCGGCAGCTTGAGCTGGGAGAGGTGGATCGATTCGCCGGCCTGCAGATCCTTGAGATCGACCTCGATGAACGCGGGCAGATCCTTGGGCAGGCAGTTCACGTCGAGTTCGGCCATGCCATGGTGGGCCATGCCGCCGCCGGTCTTGACGCCCGGAGCGATTGCGGCGTTGATGAAGTGCAGCGGCACTTTCTGGTGGATGGCGTGGGCGGCATCGATGCGCTGGAAGTCGACGTGCTTGATCTGCAGCTTGTAGGCATGCATCTGCACATCGCGCAGCAGGCACATTGCCACGGCGCCGTCGATGTTCATGTTGATGACGGAAGCGTGAAAGGCTTCCTTGCGCAGCGCCTGGTAGATGACGTTGTGCTCGAACTCGATCATCTGCGGGGCGGCGGCGCCACCGTAAAGGATGCCGGGGACCCGGCCGGCGCGACGCAGGCGGCGGCTCGCACTCGATCCCTGCAGTTCGCGTTTGTGGGCGTTGATTTCAAATTGCATGATTTACTCCAGAAAATGCCCGGTCCGCGACCAGACCGAGCGGTTGATAAACCTATTCCATGAAGAGCGATGACACCGACTCTTCATTGCTGATGCGAATGATGGTTTCGGCCAGCAAACCGGCGATCGACACCACGCGGATGCGGTCGCAGCTCAGGGCCTCCTGGGGGAGCGGAATGGTGTCGGTGATGACCACTTCGTCGAGGTCGGATGCGGCAATCCGCGGAATGGCGCCGCCCGACAAGACCGGGTGGGTGCAATAGGCCATGACGCGCTTCGCGCCATGCTCCTTGAGCGCGCGGGCCGCCTTTACCAGCGTGCCGGCGGTGTCGACGATGTCGTCCATGATGACGCAACTGCGGCCTTCGACATCACCGATGATGTGCATCACCTCGGAAACATTGGCGCGCGGACGGCGCTTGTCGATGATCGCCAGATCGGTTTCGAGACGTTTCGCGGCGGCGCGGGCGCGCAGCACGCCGCCGACGTCGGGCGAGACCACCATCAGGTCGTCGTGGCGTTGCTTCCAGATGTCGCCCAGCAGAATCGGCGTGGCGTAGATGTTATCGACCGGGATATCGAAGAAGCCCTGAATCTGGTCGGCGTGCAAATCGACCGTCAGGAGGCGCTGCACGCCCGCGGCCTGCAGCATGTTGGCCACCACTTTTGCCGCGATCGGCACGCGCGCGGAGCGCGGCCGGCGGTCCTGGCGGGCATAGCCGAAATAGGGCACGGCGGCGGTGATGCGTCCGGCCGAGGCGCGCTTCAGCGCGTCGGCGAGGATGATCAATTCCATCAGGTTGTCGTTGGCCGGCGCGCAGGTGGGTTGCAGGATAAAGACATCCTTGCCGCGCACATTTTCCAGGATCTCGACATTGCTTTCGCCGTCGGAAAACCGCCCCACGGTGCAGCGTCCGATCGAGATGCTCAGGCGCTTGGCAACATCCGCCGCCAACTTGGGGTTGGCGTTGCCGGTAAAGACCATCAGACTGTCGTAGGCCATGCGCTTGCCTATTTTCTCTGCGTTTATTGGAAGCGAAGCGGGCAGCCACGGATTTCCCGTGACTGCCCGGAAGAATTCTGGCTGGGGAGGAAGGATTCGAACCTTCGCATGCTGGAATCAAAATCCAGTGCCTTAACCAGCTTGGCGACTCCCCAAAATCGATGCGCAAAAGCGTCAGCACGCTTGAGCGGACGCGAATTTTCCGTGTTTTACGAATTCATGTCAATGCAAACAACGGATGCACGCCTAATCCGCGCACGACTTGCCCGTGCATGTGTTCCGGTAACGACAGTTGCGCGGCCCGCGCGGCCGCCTCATCATGGAATTCAACAAAGCAGCCGGCGCCCGATCCGGTCATGCGCGCATCGCCCAGGCTACGCAGCCAGTCGAGGTGGCGCGCCACCTCGGGATAGCGCGCACCGGCCACGGGTTCCAGATCGTTATGACCGACCCCCGGCCGCCACTCGGCCGGTTTCATGGCCGGCGTGTCGCGTTTGAGCGCGGGGGAGCGAAAAATCTCCGCCGTCGGCACCGCCACAGTCGGCAGGGTCAACAGATACCAGGCTTCGGGAACCGCGACATCGGTGAACTGCTCGCCGATGCCCTCGGCGAAGCAGTTGCGGCCGTGGATAAAAATCGGCACGTCGGCGCCCAGCGCGATGCCGATTTCCTGCAAGCATGCGTTCGACATGCCGCAGCCCCACAGATGATTGAGTGCGAGCAGGGTGGTCGCGGCATCCGAGCTGCCCCCGCCCAGGCCACCGCCCATGGGGATGTGTTTTTCGAGGTGAATCGTTGCGCCTAACGCCGTATCACCAGCGCCGACTTTTAGTAGCGCTCCGGCTGCGCGCACCACCAGATCCTGCTCCGGCGGCACGCCCGGCGTCGGCGTCGCCAGCACGATGCGGCCATCGCTGCGCTGCTCGAAGCGCAGGGTATCGGCCAGATCGATGAAACGAAATACCGTTTGCAGCAGGTGGTAACCATCGGCGCGCCGACCGACGACATGCAGAAAGAGGTTGAGCTTGGCCGGTGCCAACCACTCACTTTCCCAGTTCATTGCACCTCGCTCCACTCGTCGATCTTCAGCCGCACGGCGATGTCGTCGCGTTCGAGTTCAATCACGATGGGCAGCGCATCGGCCGCGGCGCTTTCGCGCTCGACAATCGTCACGCGCCAGCCTTCGGTCACGGCAGTATCGCCGAGCAGCCAGCGCGCGGAAGTTTCCAGCGGCAGCGCAAAGCCGAACACCTGTTGCGACAACGCGCTCCAGTCATCCGCCGCAAAGCGGCGCTGGTCGGCCAATACCAGCCGGGCGCCCGTGGCGTCGCGCGCAAGTTCAGCCAGTCCCTGCCCCAACGGCGTGGCCAGCAGGATTTCGTCCATGGCCGGCGTGTGCCGCCAGTCGATCTTGGCGTGGTGGCGCACTTCGCCCTGGCGCACGGCGATCCTGCCGACGAAGGCGAACTGCGCGATCTCGCCGGCAGGCGGGCGGGCAGGCAATGGCGCTACAACGGCGCAACCGGACAACAACACAACCAACGCAAAAAAGATAATTGCCCGGATCAAGGTGCGAGACGTTTGATGGTTTCAGTCAGTGTCTCGTTGGCCGGGTGCTCGCGCCGGGCTTTTTCCCAGGTCTGACGCGCCTCGTCATGGCGGCCGAGCGACCACAGCACCTCGCCCAGATGCGCGGCGATCTCCGGGTCGGGGCGCATGCCGTAGGCTGCACCGAGGATTTCCAGCGCCGCTTGGGACTGCCCCATGCGAAACAGCGCCCAGCCCTTGCTGTCGAGGATCAGCGGGTCGTTGGGCGCCAGTTGCAGCGCCCTTTCAATCAGCGCAAACGCTTCGGCCAGGTGGATGTTGCGATCGGCGAAGGTGTAGCCGAGCGCGTTGTACGCGTGGGCATGATCGGGCTTGATCGCGATCAGGCGCCGCAGATGACGTTCGAGCTCGTCGATGCGGTTCAGCTTTTCGGCAACCATGGCAATCTCATACAACAGTTCGGGCTGGTCGGGCTGTTGCTCCAGGCCGCGCGCCAGCACGGCGTGAGCCTCGGCGATCTGGCCGGCTTCGCGCAGCAACTGCGCCTCGCCGATCAGGAGTTGCGCGCGCTCTTGCGGATTGGCGGCCTCGCTCGCCGCCAGCAGGCTGCGCGCCGCTTCGGGTTTGCCCTGCTTGACCAGCAGGTTGGCGGCCTGCAGCCGGGCGGACAAATAGTGTTCGCCACGGCCGACCTTGCCAAACCACTGCAGGGCTTCGTCAGGACGCTTGCTCTCCGCGGCGAGCTGGCCCAGGTAGAAGTGCGCCTTGTCCGCTTCGGCGTGGCCGATTTCAGCCAGTTTGCGCAGATGGATTTCCGCATCCGCCTTGTCGTCGAGTTGCAGCGACAGCACGGCAACGGCAAACAGGACATCGCCGCTCCTGGCCGGATCGCTCTCGCTTTGTTGAAGCAAAATGCCGAACTGACGGCGGCCCTCGGCGTAACGCTTGTCGCCCACCAGGGCGCGCGCATAGGTCAGCCGCGCGTTGCGCGCCTCGGGATGGGCGGCAATGAATTCTTCGAGCACCGCAAACGCCGCGCCTTTTTCACTCAATTGCGCCAGCAGCAAGGCGGCGGCTTCCCAGTCGGGTTTGAGTTTCCGCGCTTGCCGGGCGGCGTCTCGCGCCGCGTCGGGATCGCGCGCCTCGATAGCCGCCACGGCGCGCACGTAATGCGCCTCGGGCAGTTGCAGGTAAGGGGCGGTCAGCGCCTCGATCAGTTCGCGCACCGCCTGCTTGTCTTTGGCGCGGGCAAACAGGCTATTGAGGCGCAGCAAACCGGTGCCGATCTGCTGCGGCGCGAGGGCCAGCAGCGCCGCCGTCCTGGGCCGGAGTTCGGCATAGCGGCCCTGCGCCACCAGCACGTTGATCAAAGTCAAATGGGCCGACAGCGACGCCGGATCGATATCGAGCAGCAGCTCCGCGGCCTGTTGGGCCAGCTGCGGATGCCTTGCGTGCACGGCAATTTCAGTGGCGCGGCGCGCCAGGCGCGGATCGCGCGTCCGCCGCGCCAGATCGAAATAGAGTTCGGCGGCCTCAATGAACTGTCCGCGCTGGCCGGCTATCTCGGCCAGCAGGAACTGGTAAAGCAACCGGGGCGTCAGCTCGACGTCCGGCAAACCAGTAACAACCCCTTCCTGCTCGACCAGCTCGTTCTGCTCCGGCGGCATGTCCTGGGCTGCCACGCCGGACGCTGCCAGCAGCGCGGCGACAAAAAGGGGGGCGAGCGGTTTCATGGTCGTTAAGTTCGGGCGTTCGAAAGGTGCGTTTACAATGGTGTCATGTTAGCAGCTTCCAATCCGGCCCATGCCTGAGCTCCCCGAGGTCGAGGTCACGCGGCGCGGCATTGAAAAACGCGTGGGCGGCTCACGACTCGAACGCGCCGTCCTGCGCGCGCCGAGTTTGCGTTATCCGATCCCACCCGGCCTGGCCCGCAAGCTCGCCGGCCGCACATTGGTCGAGGCGAAACGGCGTGGCAAATATCTGCTGCTCGATCTCGACGGCGGCCATCTGCTGATTCATCTGGGCATGTCGGGCAGCCTCTGCTTCGTCGCACCCGGCACACCGCCCGAAAAGCACGACCACGCCGATTTCATCTTCGGTGACGTGGTGCTGCGGCTCACCGATCCGCGCCGCTTTGGCGCTTTGCTGTGGCTGGCGGGCGATCCGCTGCAACATCCCCTGATCGCCAAACTTGGCATGGAACCGCTGACGCGAGAATTCACCGCCCACTGGCTGCATGCCGCCCTCGCGGGCCGGGCACTGGCGATCAAGTCGGCGCTGATGGATTCTGGTCTGGTGGTCGGCGTCGGCAACATCTATGCGGCGGAAAGCCTGTTCGACGCCGGCATCGACCCGCGTCGCGCCGCCGGGCGGGTAGCGCTGGCCCGACTTGAACGACTGGTCCCGACAATCAAGAAAACCCTGCGGGCCGCGATTCGCGCCGGCGGCAGCACGCTGCGGGATTTCCGTGGCACCGATGGCGGCATGGGCGACTTCCAGACCCGCCACAAGGTTTACGATCGGGCCGGACTACCCTGCCTCAATTGCGGCAGCCCGATCAAGGTGATTCGGCAGGGGCAGCGTTCGACTTTCTACTGCCCGCGTTGTCAGCGCTAACTTTCATGGCGAGGCCACCCCTGATAATGAAACCATTATTCCGGGCTTGACCCGGAATCCAGCGGTTTGCTTCTGGATACGGCTTTCGCCGGTATGACGGCGCTGGGTGTGATTCACTCGTTAAAAGTCGGCGCTGGCGGGACGGCATCACATTACTTGGGCTTTCCTGATTTCTTTTTCGACTTCCCGCGCGCCACCAGAGCGCAAAATCGCTTGATCGTGTCGAGAACGTAGTTCTTTTCCTCAACAGAGAGATTGCACATCAAGGCGGCGAGCGTATCCGCCTCAATCCGCTCTGCCTGGGGCGCATCATCCAGCAGGCAACCAAGTCGGCATTCGATCGGGCCTTTGCCAATCAACTGATTTCCGCCCTCGTCGGGGGTGGTCATACGGTACTGAAGAGTCCGGCTGGCGCACTGACCGTGGAGGTAGACACCCAGATCGTGAGCTTCTCGCCCGACCGGCCCCAGTATCGGCACGCCGGCACCGCTACCGCACTGACCACGGGCGTCTGGGCCTTGCATGTCGGCGAAGCCACGGCGGGCGCCGCGCTTTTCGCCACCATCGCGGCGGTCGACGCCTACGCATGGTTCCGCTCTGAATTTGCCAGCGGCGAAACGCCCAAAACCGAGATCATCGTCACCACCAGCGTCAGCGACAACCACCAATATCTGTCGCGCAGCACCAGCGTCTATTACGTGACTGACACGGACAAGCTGCTTTATGAAAGCCTGCCGACGCGCACCATCAAGGTCATGGGAGGCGACAAATGATGGTCAGAAATTCACGGTTCGCAGCGGTTGCGTGCCTTGCCGCCATCGCGCTGGCCGGCTGCACCAACACCCCCACGCAAAAACCCGAGCCAACCTGGGAACTAGCTGCCAACAATCGCTTGATCCCGGCCAACTACAAGGCAGCCGAGGCGTTGTTGGCTCAGGTCAACTTGAAGTCCAGCCTTGGAAAATCACAGCCGCTCATCATTGCCACGGTGGTCAATATTGACAACCTGGAACAGTCGTCAACGTTGGGGCGGTTGATTTCCGAACAGGTGGCGGCGCGCTTCACGCATGCCGGACATCGCATGGTCGAAATGAAGTTCCGCAACAACGTTTATGTGAAGCAAAGCCAGGGCGAACTGATGCTGACGCGGGAAATCAAAGACCTGGCTCAGACTCATGACGCCCAGGCGGTCGTCGTTGGCACCTACGGCCAAAGCGACGACTACGTTTTCGTCAACCTGAAGGTCATCCAGCCAACCAGCAACATCGTGATGGCGGTGCAGGATTATGTTCTGCCCATGGACAGTTCGGTCAAGGCGTTACTGCGAAACCGCTGACCTGTAATCCGTTGCCGGCGGGGCGCCTTGCTCCGCCGATTTGTTTCAGCCCGCACTAAAAATCGGCGCTGGCAAGACGGCGTTGATCTATCGGGGCAGACAAGTCGGATCAGACCACCGCCAGTTCAACGCGCTTGCCCAGTGCGTGCAAAGCCCTTTCCAATGCGGGTATCTTGGTGCCATGCTTCGGGTCGAGCATCCGCCTGGCCTCTTTCTCGTCCAGGCCCAGTCGGCGCGCAAGCTCCGCCTTCGACACGTTCTGTTCCTGCATCGAAACGTATAAAGCGGCCTTCATCGCCGTGGCAACCGGCAGGCCGGCAAGATGCTCGCCGCGCCTCTTGGCGGATGGCGCCGGGATGCTCATGCCATCTTCGATCCGCATTTCGACGGCCGCTTCCAGCGCACCCTCGGCCTCGCTGATGGCATCCGCGACGGTTTCGCCTTGGGTCACCACTTCCGGGACATCGCGACAGGCGACGACAAAGCCCCCATCCGCTACGTCGCGGGTAAGGCTTATGGGGTAAATGAAGCGCTGCATGGCTGCCACCTATGTCAAGTCGTTTTCCGACAGGCCCAATTGTTTGAGCATGCCGTGATATGTGCCGGTCTTGAGCTCGTCCTTCAGGTTTCGCACCGTGGTTCGCTTGTCGCCAAGCTTCAGTACGCCATGCGAACCCTTGCCCTTGTCTGGATGCCAAGAGCAGGCAAGCACCCTTCTCTTCGCCAGCCCCTGAATTTTCTTAAGGAACTCGCTACCTTTCATGACCGGCAGTATCGGACATTATTGACCGGATTGCAAATCAGCCGGCCGTGAGCTTCTTGAACTTCACCAGCAACTGATCCTTCGTCTCGACGTGGTCCGGGTCTTCCGGGATGCAGTCGACGGGGCAGACTTCGCGGCACTGGGGGGTGTCGTAGTGGCCGACGCATTCGGTACATTTGTCGGGGTCGATGATGTAAATCTCGTCACCCTGCGTAATCGCGTTGTTCGGGCACTCGGGCTCGCACACGTCGCAATTGATGCATTCGTCGGTGATGATCAGGGCCATGGCTGTTTCCTCTCGCTTGCAGATTATTGGGTCTTTGTCTGTTGTCTTAATTTTTCCGCCAGTCTTTCAACCACCAGCGGATGCACGAATTGTGAAACATCGCCGCCGAGGAGCGCGATTTCCCGCACCATCGTCGCCGAGATGAACATGTACTGCTCGCCCGGCGTGAGAAACAGGGTTTCGATGTCGGGATGCAGGCGGCGGTTCATGCCGGCCATCTGGAATTCATATTCGAAGTCGGAGGCCGCGCGCAGGCCGCGCATAATGACGCGTGCATTGCGCTCGCGCAGAAAATCCATGAGCAGGCCGGAGAAGCCGATTACCTTGACGTTCGGCAGGTCGCGGGTGAGTTCGCGCGCCATTTCGACGCGCTCTTCCAGCGAGAAGATCGGGTGCTTGCCTGAGCTTGCGGCGATGCCGATGACAACATGGGCGAAGAGCCGCGCCGCGCGGCGCACCAAATCCTCGTGGCCCCGCGTAAAGGGGTCGAAGGTGCCTGGATAGACGGCGATGCCGTTGTTCATGTGCGTTCCAGCAAGTGATAGAAAACCTGACCCGCCTGACCCTGCTTCACGGTCTGCCAGTCGCCCAGCGCGGCAATGTGCTGCTCGGCCTCCGCGTAAATCCGCATGCCGGGCTTGGCCAGCCCCGGCAAGAGCGGCGCCACCTTTTCCAGCCAGCCCTGACGATAGGGCGGATCGAGCAACAATAGGTCGAAAGAAGTGTTCGCGGCGGCGGCAAATTCTAGCGCATCCGCCCGCACGCACCGTAGCCGCGCGCAGGCAAAAACAGCGGCATTCTGCCTTAGCCGCGCGAAAGCACCTTGATCGCGCTCAACCAGCACCACGTCTTCCGCGCCGCGCGAGGCGCACTCGAAGCCCAGAATGCCGCTGCCGGCGAACAAATCGAGGCAATGCCAGCCCGTCAGGTCCTGCCCCAACCAGTTGAACAGCGTTTCGCGCACGCGGTCCGGCGTGGGCCGCAGGCCGGGCACATCGGCAACCTGTATGAGCCGACTGCGCCACGCGCCGCCGGTGATGCGGACTCTGCTCATGGCGCGGCGTTATATCGCCGGGCTAAGGTCTGTCAGCACAAAATCAGCGCCCTTGAATAGCAGGGGCGTGTTGCTCTGCTTCGCCAGGGCGTAGGAAAAACAGTCGCCGTAATTGAGGCCGGCGGGGTGGCGGCCTTTGCCGTAGCGCGCCCACCCGGCAAAAGCGGCTTCGACAAGCGTCCGGTCAGCCGGTACCACCTCGATGCGCAGATCGTCGATGAAGCGCATCAACTCCCGGTACCCCGCCGCGCCGCTGCGGGCGGTCGCCACCATGGCCGTTTCCAGCCAGGTCGGGGCCGCCAAACGCAATGCCGTGGCTGAACCAAGCGCCTCGGCGTATTCCGCCGCATCGCTTTCCAGCAGCAATACCGCGAGCAGCGCCGAAGTATCGACGACCAGCGCAGCCATTACCGTGGCAGACCGTCGGCATCGTAGCCGATGATCTCGTCGGCATCTCGCCCGTCAAGCACGGGAAGACTGGCGAAGCGTTGGGCCTTGGACATGATTTCTGCGGCGGAGAGGCGCGGCTTTTCGTTCAGGCTGCCTGCCATGGCACGCTCGATGAGCGCGATCGTTTCCCGGTTGACCGAGCGATGATGCGCATCGGCCAACTGCTTGAGCCGCTGATGCAGCTCATCGGGAAGCCCGCGTATTGTCAGATCCGCCATTAGTCATTCCTTTAACTGCCATCACAATGCCGACATTATGATTCTTTACTGACTGCAGGGCAACGGCGCTTCAAGGCAAGTCGGCGTTGACGGGGCGGTCAAAAATAGGTGCCGTCCCGCCAGCGCCGACTTTATTCAAATACCGCCCCGCCTGCCCGACGCATGGCCTCGGCCAACTTCACGTCAAACGTCGCCAACACGGCACCCAGGCGTAAAGAAAGCTCCAGATAAGTGGCGTCGTAGGCCGTTAGCCCATGTTCCCGGGCCAGGCCCAACACCTGGTCACGGCGCACGGCGGGTGAGGCATCATCCATGCGGATCGGCAGATGGTCCAGTCGCGTCAGGTAGTCGATTACCTGTGCTTCCGTAATGACCTTGCGCCGCTCGCCGACCAAAAGTGCGTTGGCCACTTCGGTATGCCAGAGCGACGGAACCGTCAATTGGGCGCTGATCGCTGCGTCCAGCACGCGATCGGCGCACGCCGCCTCCGCAGGCTTCCCTCGTTCGAAAATCCACGCCAACGCCATCGAGGCATCAAGAACCAGGATCACCGACGGCCCTCGGCAATCCAGTCGCCAATGTCCTGACTGCTGACGCCACGGACTTTCTTGAATGCGCGCATCGCGGCGATTGCGGCGGATGCGTCGTGAGGCGCAGCCGTCCCGCTCGGTATCAGATCGGCCACAGGCTCGCCCCGCACCGTAATGGTGTAGCGCTGCCCCATCCGCACGGCGCGTAGCAATACGGATAACTGAGACTTCGCATCAAACGCGCCGACTGCCTGAAACATAATGAACTCCAATCTGGTTTATCAACTGGTTCAGTATAGCTGGCGCCCAGCCCCTTTGGTTCTCTTTTCGTCAATCCGCCGCGACGATCGCCAATCAATCGCAACCGAGATCGGCGCCGTGCGAAAGAGGGGCACGAAAATCATGTCGAAAAACTTTACAGAAGACCCATTCAGAGTGGTTGCATCGATGACCATACACACGCATGCTGATGATTGTTAAGAAAAATATAATTACAGGCATGTTTTATGCTTAATTCGTCGGCAGCAATAACGAATGGCGGAATGTGTCCCATGTCACTTAAATGCGAAGGAGAGGAAGATGTCACCGAAGAAGAAATATCTATCAATGGCCCTTGCCGGTTTGGCGACTGGGTTGCTGGCTGTCGGGCAAGCGCAGGCAGCCGTCACTCATTTAACAGACACAAGCAACACGGTCAGCATCCCGGGCTTGACCGGCTATGCGACTAACGGCTCGCGGATGAGTGGAATGCTGGTTACGGCGGTGTTTGGGAGTACCTCTCAAGCATTGTCATGGGCAGCCACCGGCGCAACATCCGGTGGTGTCACCGGTACCGGCTGGTCTCTCACACAGTCGGGTGATACTTATGGGATTTATGGTAATTATTGGAACTTTTCATTTACCGCGCTCACTCATGCCCCAACACTGACCCAGTTGATTCTGAATGGCAGCTTCGGCCTGACCGTGTTTGACCGTACTCCTCCTGATAGCGGCAACTGGGGCACGCCTGGCTCGGCGCAAGGATGGGACGTCGAGTTTTCCGACCCCGATATCGTGGCGACAGCCACCTATTCTGACCAGGTGGCGATTGGTGCGGCGGCTCCTTTGGGTGACCTGTGGCACACGCTGACCATCGATTTTGGCCCGAATGGCATCAGTCAGAATTTCGCTTTCCTGCAGGACACGGATAACGACAGCCGCTATGGGGTTCCGGAACCGGCCACGCTGGGGTTGCTCGGTTTGGCGCTGGCCGGGCTCGGCTGGAGCAGACGGAATCGCAAAATCGCCAACTAGCCGTTTCCTTTTAAAGCCATGACAAACCTCGCTTCCGCGGGGTTTGTCATTTCAATCCGCCGCGACGATCACGGTGACAAGATTTTCCGGCTTCACATGACGCCGGAAGGCCGCGCTGACATCATCCCGGGTGATGGCGGCGACCTTGCGCGGGAATTGGTCGAGGTAGTCGAGCGGCAGGCCGTGGAAGCCGATCAGCGACAGGTGGGCGAGCAGCTTGGCGTTGCTGTCGATGCGCAGCGCCTGGCCGTCGATGAGGTTCTTTTTCGCGGCGGCGAGTTCCTGCGCGGTCGGCCCCGCAGCGATGAATTTCGTCAGAACCTCATCGACGACCTTCAAGGCATCCTGCGCCTGCTCGCGCTTGGTCTGCAGGCCGATCTGGAAGGGGCCGGGCAGGACGCGCGGGGCGAAGGTGGAATAAACGCTGTAGGCGTAACCGCGTTTTTCGCGCACCTCTTTCATCAGCCGCGAGACGAAGCCGCCGCCGCCCAGCGTGTAGTTGCCAACCAGCAGGGCGAAATAGTCGGGATCGGTACGGCTCATCGTCGGCAGGCCGACAAGGATGTGCGATTGCACGGCCGGGTGGGCGACCTTGAGCGTTTCGCGTTGCGGCAATTTGACTGGCGGCAATGCGGCAACCGGCGCGCCCGCGGGCAGCGCTTCGGTCAACTGCACGGCGATGGCTTCAGCCTCGCTTCTCGACACGTCGCCGATGATCGACACCACCGCGCCCCGCGCCGTGTAGTAGGTCTGGTGAAAGGCCACGAGGTCGTCGCGGACGATCTGCGCCACGCTCTCGGGCGTCGCCACGTTGCCGTAGGGATGGCCGGGGTAAAGCGCGGCCACAAAGCGCTTGCCAGCGATGGCGTCGGGGCGCGTGTCCGCTTCTTTCAGGCTTTCGATGGTGCGCGTCTTTTCGCGCGTCAGCACGGCTTCGGGAAAAGTCGGCGCTGACAGGACGGCGCGCATGAGCACCAGTGCACCGGTTTTCTCTTCTGCCGAGCTGAGCGTGCGCAGATTCACGCTGGCCTTGTCGTGATCGGAACCGGAGGACAGGCGCGCGCCGAGATCAACGAGCCGTCCGGAGATTTGTTCCTCGTCGAGGCTGCCTGCGCCGGCGTCAAGCAGGCCGGCGGTGAGGCTGGCCACGCCGGATTTTTCCGCCGGACTGCGCGCGCCACCGGCGACGAAATCGATCTGCACGTCAAGGATGGGCAGGTCGCGGCTCGCGACGAAATACACCTTGGCGCCGGTCGGGGCGACCCAGTGCTGGATTTGCGGGCCGGCCTGCGCCAGGCTGGCAAGTGCGGCGAAGAAAATGGCAATCAGGATGCGCATGGGGGTTCCTTCATCTTTATATGGTCTTTGGCTTCTGCGTTTTCTTGTCGGGCAGTTGCTTGAAATTCTGCAGTGAGATCACCGGCTTGCCGGTCTGCTGCTCGATGTCCTTGCGCGTCCTGCCCGCCACCGCGCCGCCATCCCTGGCATCTTTCGTGAGTGGTGCCATGCCTTGCGAGTCACGGTCGCGATGCAGTTGGGTGGTCGTCGCTTCGGCCAGCATGGTGAGGATCAGCTCGATGTCAGTCATGTGGTCGCGCAGGTTTTCCCGCGCCAAGGACTTCACCTGCTTGTATGCGTCAACCTTCAAGTCAAAGGTGCCTTGCATGATTTCGTTGGTCAGGATAGCGAACTCCACACTGGATACCGCGCCACGCTCTTTCCACTCATCAGTCAGGTCTTGGCGTACCGCGATGCCGCGCAGGCGCTTGTCGATCCATTCCTTGGGGTAGCCCTTTTGTTCATAAAGAGCCTGCATCCGGCCCATGGCAAGTTCGGGGTTCTCGATCTCGTCGATACGCTCTTTGCCTACCTTGGCCAGCCAGCGCTTGAGCGGTTCCACCTTGGGCGACGGAATGGACTGAATGATGCGAAACAACGACTCGGTCGCGGCGCAATCCGTCATATAAAACTTGCCGTCACTCGATTGCATTTTCAGTTGTCCGATTTTTTCGGACAACTGGTTATAACCCTCCTGCAATAGCTTTTTCTTGAGATCGTTCCAGTATTTACGGGGCCGATCGCCGCCGACCAGAACTTCGATCACGTCGATGATTGAAAACCACCACTCTCCCTCGTGAAAGACTTTTCTGATCTGCTTCCCTTCAAATACGGCAAGCCTGGATGCCTCGGCGACATTCATGCGGGTTCCTCAATGACGCACCGCAAACGCTGGCTTTTGCTGCGCTGCCGGATCAATCGGCTGCGGGTCAAGCACCGACACGGTGAGCGTATCGTCGTTGAAATACTGCTTCGCCACGGCCTTCACCTCATCGGCCGTCACGCTGCGGATTTTTTCCAGCAGCTTGTCGATGTCGGGCCAGTGGATTCCCGTGGCTTCGGCAAAGCCGATTTCCATGGCCTGGGCCATCAGCGAATCGCGCTTGTACACCTGTGCGGCGATGGTCTGGGTCTTGACGCGCTTCAACTCTTCCTCGGTCACGCCCTCCTCCTGAATGCGGAGAATTTCAGCTTTCAGGGCAGCCTCTAGTTCAGCGATGGTCTTGCCGGCCGCGGGTGAACCGGCCAGCAGGAACAACGCTTCACCGCGCAGCGTGGCGTCATACCAGGCGCTCGCCGACTGGGCGATTTTCTCGCCGCGCACCAGGCGCTTGGGGAAACGCGCCGCATCGTTGCCGGCCAGCAGCGCGGCCAGCACTTCGAGCGCATAGGGGTCGCGGTCCTTGTCGATGTCCTTGAGCTTGGGCGCCTTCCAGGCCATCAGCAGGTAGGGCAGTTGCGCGGGTGCCTTCACCGTGACGCGCCGCTGACCCGTCTGTTGCGGTTCGTTTTGCGGCTTGCGGGTCGGCAAGGATCGGGCCTTGTGCTTGCCATAGGTCTGTTCGGCGAGACTGAAAACTTCCTTATGTTCGACATCGCCCGCCACCACGACATAGGCATTGTTGGGCGCATACCAGGCGCGATACCAGTCGCGCGCGTCCTGCCAATTCATGTTCTTCAGGTCATCCATCCAGCCGATGACCGGGCGGCGATAGGGGTGGGCGGTGAAGGCCGCCGCGTTGAGCGCCTCATACACGCGCGCCTGCGGATTGTCGTCCGTGCGCAGCCGCCGCTCTTCCATCACCACCTGAATCTCGGCGGCAAACTCTTCGGCGTTGAGTTGCAAGTTGGCCATGCGATCGGCTTCGAGGCGCATCATCTCGGGCAGCGCGCCCTTCGGCACGATCTGGAAATAGGCGGTGTAATCGAGGCTGGTGAAGGCGTTGTCGCGCCCGCCCGCTTCCGCCACGCGCTTGTTGAACTCGCCGGATTTCAGCGTCCTGGTCCCCTTGAACATCATGTGTTCGAGCACATGGGCGACGCCCGAGGTGCCGTCCTTCTCGTCCATCGCCCCGGCGCGATACCAGACCATATGCACGGCGGTGGGCGCGCGGCGGTCTTCCTTGACGATGACCCGCAGGCCGTTCTTCAGGGTAGTTTCGTAGGGATTGGCCAAAGTCGGCGCTGGCAGGACGGCGGCGACAAGCAGCCAAAGGATGGAAAACTTATTGTTTTTCATGGCTCTGCAGGGCGTTGAATTAGAATGGCGACCGCGCATCATAGCGCGACCCTGACTACGACAATTCACCCCCATGTTTGGTTTCCTGAAAAAAAGCGCTGCACCCGGCGCGCAAATTCCCGCGCCCAAACCGTCCTGGACAGAACGACTCAAGGCCGGACTTTCGCGCACCCGCGCCGCACTCAACACCCCGCTCTCCGAACTCTTTTCGCGCGGCAAGATCGACGACGAACTGCTCGAAGAGCTCGAATCGACGCTGCTGATGGCCGATTGCGGCATCGACGCGACAACCTGGCTGCTGACCGAGCTGCGCGCGAAGGTAAAAAGGGAGAAGATCGAGGCGCCCGCCGCCCTGCGCGAGGCGCTGATCGAGCTGCTGACGCAGCTCCTGACCCCGCTCGAACAACCGCTCGACCTGAATCACCCGACGCAGAATCAGCGCCCCTTCATCATCATGATCGCCGGCGTGAATGGCGCGGGCAAAACCACCTCGATCGGCAAGCTGGCCAAGCAGTTCCAGAACGAAGGCCACACCGTGCTGCTCGCCGCGGGCGACACCTTCCGTGCCGCCGCTCGCGAGCAATTGACCGAATGGGGCCGCCGCAATGACGTGACGGTGATCGCCCAGGACGGGGGCGATCCGGCGGCCGTGGTCTTCGACGCGATCGGCGCGGCACGCGCGCGCGGCATCGACGTGATGATGGCCGACACGGCAGGCCGCCTGCCGACACAATTGAACCTAATGGAAGAAATCGCCAAGGTGCGCCGCGTCATCCAGAAGGCCGAGCCGACCGGCCCGCACGAGGTGCTGCTGGTGCTCGACGCCAACATCGGCCAGAACGCCATTGCCCAGGTCAAGGCCTTCGACAAGGCGATCAATGTCACCGGCCTCGTCGTCACCAAACTCGACGGCACCGCCAAGGGGGGCGTGCTCGCGGCCATCGCACGGCAGTGCCCGAAGCCGGTGCGCTTCATCGGCGTTGGCGAGGGCATCGACGATCTGCAGCCGTTCCGCGCGCGCGAATTCGTGGAAGCGCTGTTCGGCCAATAATGATCCGCCTCACCGAATTGCGGCTGCCGGTCGGGCACCCGCCGGAAGACCTCACCGCCGCCGTGTTGCAACGGCTGAAGCTCGCGCCGACCGATCTTGTCCGCCTGCACATCCACAAGCGCAGCCTGGACGCCCGGAAGAAAAGCGCGCCGCAATTCGTCTATGGCCTCGACCTGGAGCTTGCCGACGAAACCGCCGTGCTGGCGCGCTTTCCGGGGGATACGCAGGTCAAACCAACGCCGGACATGGACTACCAGTTCGCGGCCCGGGCGCCGGCGAATTTGCCGCTGCGCCCCGTGGTTATCGGCTTCGGCCCGGCCGGCATCTTCGCCGCGCTGATTCTCGCGCAGGCGGGTTTTCGTCCCCTCGTGCTGGAACGCGGCAAGAAAGTACGCGAACGCACGAAAGACACCTGGGACCTCTGGCGCAAGCACACCCTGCATCCCGAATCGAACGTGCAGTTCGGCGAAGGCGGCGCCGGCACATTTTCCGACGGCAAGCTCTATACGCAGATCAAGGATCCGCGCCACCTGGGCCGCAAGGTGCTCACCGAATTCGTCAAGGCCGGCGCGCCGGAGGAAATCCTCTACGCCAGCAAACCGCACATCGGCACCTTCCGCCTCGTCGCCATGGTCGAAAAGATGCGCGCCGAGATCGAGGCGCTGGGCGGAGAAATCCGCTTCAATGCACGCGTCGATGACCTGGTCATCGAAGCCGGGCAGGTGCGCGGCCTCGTGCTGGCCGACGGCGCAACAATCCGCGCCGACCAGGTCATCCTCGCGCTCGGCCACAGCGCCCGCGACACGTTTGAAATGCTCCACGCCCGCGGCGTGTTCATGGCGGCCAAGCCGTTTTCCATAGGCTTCCGCATCGAGCATCCGCAGTCGCTGATCGACCGTGCGCGCTACGGCAAATACACGGGCAACCCGCTGCTCGGCGCGGCGGATTACAAGCTCGTCCATCACGCCAGAAACGGGCGCTCGGTCTATAGCTTTTGCATGTGCCCCGGCGGTCAGGTGGTCGCCGCCACGTCGGAGCCCGGCTGCGTTGTCACCAATGGCATGAGCCAGTATTCGCGCGCCGAGCGAAATGCCAACGCCGGCCTCGTCGTCGGCGTTACGCCCACCGACTTCGCCGCGCCCGGGCAATTGGGTCCATTGGGTCCATTAGCCGGCATCGCCTTCCAGCGCCAGTGGGAGGCGCGCGCCTTCCTGCTCGGCGGCGGCAATTACGACGCCCCGGTGCAACGGGTCGGCGACTTTCTCGCCGGTCGGCCCAGCACCGCGCTCGGCGCGGTCATGCCCTCGTATCAACCGGGCGTCAAACTCACCGACCTGTCGACCGCCCTGCCCGACTACGCCATCGCCGCCATCCGCGAGGCCATTCCGGCCTTCGACAAAAAGATCCCCGGCTTCGCCATGGCCGATGCACTGCTCACCGGCGTGGAAACCCGCACCTCGTCGCCCCTCTCCATCACGCGCGGCGCGGATGGCCAAAGCATCAGCGTCAAGGGACTCTATCCGGCCGGCGAGGGTGCCGGTTACGCCGGCGGGATTTTATCGGCGGCCGTCGACGGCATCGAGATGGCGGAGGCCGTGGCGCGCGACATCACAGAGCGTTGCCGCGCGCCAGCCTGACCCGTTCATCGCCCACCTGAACCAACTCGCCGCCGCGCAGCTTGCGCCGGATGCGGAGTTCCACCTGATCATCGACCCGCACCAGTCCCGCGCCGATCATCACCTTGGCCGCACCACCGGAACCGGCCAGCCCCAGCACCTTGAGCAGGGCGTTCAGTTCGATGAATTCGCTGGTCAGCGTAAAGCTTGTGTCAGTCATGGCGGCGCACCGGAAAGCCTGGGCAGACATGGTAACGTGCTCCGCCATGTCCGCCAAGCTCATCCAAGCACTCGCCGCCGCGCTGGAATCCCGCGCCGCACTGTTGCAGCAACTCCACGCCGAAGAGACCGACGCCTACCGCCTGTTTCACGGCAGCGTCGAAGGCCAGCCCGGCTTGACGGTGGATCGCTATGGCGATCTGTTGCTGATCCAGACTTTTCACAACCCCCTGCCGCCCGCGCAACTGGCTGCGCTTGAGGGCTTTTATGCCCAGGCCTGGTCAAAATTGATGCCTCCGCCGGGCCGCCCCAAGGAGGCTTCCGACCCCCAGTGGGGGGCAGCGAGCCGGGGTTGCGAGCGTGGGGGGCCATTAATCCCGCTCTACAACGACCGCAGCGCCGCCCATTCGCGCATCGGCAACCCCCTGCCGCCAGAACAACTGGCGCAGGCCGTGGCACCACGCACGGTGCGGGAACTGGGGGTGAATTACCGCATTCAGGGTCGTCACGACGGCCAGGACCCCTGGCTGTTTCTCGACCTGCGGGCGGGACGGCGCCGGGTCATGCAGGAGGCGCCGGGCAAGTCGCTGCTCAACCTGTTTGCCTATACCTGCGGCGTCGGTATTGCCGCCGCCCATGCCGGCGCGCGCCATGTGGTCAATGTGGACTTCGCCGCTTCGAGCCTGGCTGTGGGCAAGGAAAACGCCCGGCTCAATGACTTGCCGATCCGCCCGCGCTTTATCCATAGCGATGTGTTTGCGGCCCTGCGCCAGCTATCCGGTCTGGGTCAAGCCAAGCGGGTGCGCGGCAGACGCCTGCCGCCCTTCCCGCCGCTGGAGCCGCATACTTTCGATATCGTGTTTCTCGACCCGCCCCGCTATGCCAAGAGTGCGTTTGGCGTGGTCGATCTGATCAACGACTATCCGGCCCTGTTCAAGCCGGCACTGCTATGCACGGCCCCCGGCGGCACGCTGATCTGCTGCAACAACGTCGCCGAGGTGCCGCGCGCTGCCTGGCTCGATCAACTGGAACGCAGCGCCAAAAAGGTCGGTCGGCCGATCCGTGAAGTGGAATGGATCGCACCGGAAGCCGATTTCCCCAGCCACGACGACCAGCCGCCGCTGAAAATTGCCTTGCTGCGGGTATAGGTGTCGCCCCCATGTTGGCGACGTTCCGTCCGCGCCGTCCCGCCAGCGCCGACTTTTTATCGGATGCTGGCAAAATAGCGTCATGATCCGCTTTGACCGCATCGCCAAGCGCTACCCGCCCGACATCACCGCGCTCGCCGATGTCAGCGCCGACATTGACGCCGGCGCGTTGGTCACGGTGGTCGGCCACTCCGGCGCCGGCAAATCCACGCTGCTCAAGCTGATTCCCGCCATCGAGCGCCCCACCAGCGGCACGGTGCTGGTGAATGGCCAGAACGTCGGCGCGCTCGGCAAAAAGGCGCTGCCCTTTTTGCGGCGGAATATCGGGCTGGTGTTCCAGGATCAGAAATTGCTGTTCGATCGTACCGCCTTGGCGAATGTACTGCTGCCCCTTGAGATTACCGGCTTTTCGCACAAGGACGCACAGCGCCGCGCGGCAGCCGCGCTCGACAAGGTCGGCCTGCTGCCCCGCGCCCGCGCCCTGCCGATCGCCCTGTCGGGCGGCGAACAGCAACGCCTGGCGATTGCCCGCGCCGTCGTCCATCGCCCCAGCCTGCTTTTGGCCGACGAGCCCACGGCCTACCTCGACGCCGACACGGCACGGGATGTGGCCAACATCTTTCTTGAATTCAACCGCGTCGGCGTCACCGTGCTGATCGCCACTTATGACGACAGCCTTTTCCCCGGCGCCCGGCGCCTGCAACTCGATCACGGCCGTCTGACATGAACTGGCTCTTCGCCCACTGGAACGCCTGCCGTCGAGCACTGTCGCGGCTGGCGGCCGCGCCCCTGGATACCTTGCTGGCGGTGCTCGGCATCGGCATCGTCCTGGCGCTGCCGACGGGGGGGCATCTGCTGCTGAACAATTTTTCCGCCCTGGCGCGGAACGCCTCGCCCACGCCGCAACTGACGATATTTCTGACGGTGGACGCCGAGCGCAAGGCGGCGCAGGCGATCGAACTGCGCTTGCAGGGCTTGCCCGGGGTCGCCAAAACACAACTGCTCGCCCGCGAGGACACGCTGCTGCGCATGCAGGCCGCCAAAGGGCTGGCCGATGCCATCGCCGTGCTGCCGAAAAACCCCTTCCCCGACGCGATTGTGGTCACCCCGGCCGACGACAGCCCGGCCGCCATCGAGCGCCTGGCGACCACCGTGCGCCAATGGCGCGAGATCGAGCATGTGCAGATCGACGCCGACTGGGCCCGTCGCCTGCATGCGTTGATCCGGCTGGCGAATACCGGCGTGCTGTTGCTTGCCACGCTGCTGGGCATCGGCTTGGTCACCATCACCTTCAACACCATCCGCCTGCAGGTGCTGTCGCGTCAGAACGAGGTGGAGGTCAGTCGCCTGCTGGGCGCCACCGATGCCTTCATCCGCCGCCCGTTTCTCTGGTATGGCGGGCTGCTGGGTTTGCTCGGCGGTGCCGCCGCCTGGCTGATCGTCAGCGCCGCCACGCTCTGGATGCGCCTGCCGGTGGCCGAACTGGCCAAGCTTTACGGGCTCGACCTGCTGCTGACGCTGCCGACGCTCGAGGACAGCGCCGTGCTGCTCTCCGCCGCCGCCCTGCTGGGCTGGCTTGGCGCGGCCCTGTCGATGCGCCAGGCCGGGCGCCGTCCCGCCAATCCCTCTCCCCTTGCGGGAGGGGGATTGAGGGTGAGGGTGGCCGACTTTCGTTAAAAGTCCCGGCCCTCGCCTGCCTCTTCGTGCGTCTTGCCGTCGCGGATGTGATAGATGCGTTTGAAGGTCGGGATGATCTTTTCGTCGTGGGTGACGACGATGATGGCGGTCTGGTACTGCCGCGCCATTTCGTTGAGGATGCGCACCACAGTCAGCGCGCGTTCTGAATCGAGCGGCGCGGTCGGTTCGTCGGCAAGGATGATCGGCGCGTGGTTGGCGAGCGAGCGGGCGATGGCGACCCGTTGCTGTTCGCCGCCCGAAAGCTGCGAGACCTGCGCGCCGGCGCGATGCTGCACATCCAGCGCGGTGAGCAATTCCAGCGCGCGCTTTCTTGCGGCGGCGTTGTCCAGACCGGCCAGCATCGGCAGGAGCGCGACGTTGTCGGTGACGTCGAGAAAGGGAATCAGATAGGGCGCCTGGAAGACGAAACCGATGCGGTCGCGGCGCAGCGCACGCAGGTCGGGGATCTTCCAGCCCCCCGCGTCGCCCGCGTAAATCGTTTCGCCGGCGAGTTCCATGTGGCCGCCGGTCGGCTCGATCACCGCGCCAAGGCATTTGAGCAGCGTGCTCTTGCCCGAGCCGCTGGGGCCGACGAGGCCGACCACTTCGCCGGGCCAGATCGTCATGTCGACGCCCTTCAACGCATCGACGGCGGCTTCGCCCGTGCCGTAGCGTTTTTTCAGGCCGGTGAGCTTGATGGCGGGTTTATCCACGTTATCCACCGATGGCCTCTGCGGGATCGATGGCGAGCGCGGCGCGAATGGCGACGATGCTCGCCAGCGCGGAGATCGCCAAGAGGATGAAAAAACCGCCGATCGAATCGCTCGGCAGTAGCAGCACATATTTGGGAAATGCCGGCGCCCACAAACCGGCGGCGACGCGGCCGACCAGGAAGCCGATCAGCCCGAGGCCGAGCGCCTGTTGCAGGATCATCGACGCGATGGTGCGATTCTGCGCGCCGATCAGTTTCAGCACGGCGATTTCGCGCAGCTTGGCCATGGTCATCGTGTAGATGATGAAGGCGACGATGGCGGCGGTGACCACCGCGAGAATGACGAGGAACATGCCAATCTGCTTGGCCGAGGTGGCGATCAGCTTGGCAACCAGAATATCTTCCATCTGCGCCTTCGTGTAGGCGGTGAGGCGCTTCCAGCGCTGGATCTCGTTCGCCACGGCAGCGGGATCGGCGCCGGGCGCGAGGCGCACCAGCACGGTATTCACGTTGCGCGCCTGCGTGGCGCTGGCCTGCGCGGCTTCGAGCAGACCGGGCACGCCGGGGCGATTGAAGGCCGGGTTGGCGGCGGTGCGCACGCGTTCATTCACCAGCGTGTCGTTGTCCTTGAGGAACTGGATTTCCTGCGCATCCTTGAGCGGCACGAAGATCATCGGGTCGCCGGACGAGGACACCATGCGCCGCGTGAGTCCGACGACGGTGTACTCGTGGCGGCGGATGCGCACGCGCTCGCCGAGTTTCAATCCGGCGCGCTCGTCGGCGATGGCCTCGTAATGACCTTGCAGGATCGGCCGTCCCGCGGTGAGATAGCCCGGCGCGCCGGGTCGATTGGGACGGTCAACCTCCATGCCGACGATCATCACGCGACTTTCCTTGCCGGCATGCGCCATCTGGATCGTCAGGTAGGCCGCGTTGCCGGTGTCCGCCACGCCAGGCAGGCCGGCGATGCCGCGCCACGCGTCGTCGCGCAAGCTGGACGGCTCGGCATACGGCCCCAGCGTGCCCTGCTGCACCACCCAGAGGTCGGCGCCGCTGTTGTCGATCAGCGCCTGGGCGTCATCGACCATGCCGCGGAAGACGCCGGCCATGGTCAGCGTCGTGCCGATCAGGAGCCCCAGCCCGACCCCGGTGAAGAGAAACTTGCCCCAGCCGTGGAGGATGTCGCGGGCGGCCAGATTGATCATTGCGCGGGCTGCACGAGGCTATCCACCACCTTCACGCGCAGCTCGGGCGCAAGTGCCTTGCTGCTATAGACGATGACCGCATCGCCTGACGCGAGGCCGCTCGTTACCTGCACCTGGCCATCGGCGGATACCGCGCCCGTGGTGACGGCGGCGAATTTTGCACGGCCATCGACCGCCTGCCACACGCCCGCCGTTCTGCCTTCGCGCTTGATTGCGGCGGCGGGCACGGCCAGCGCCTTCTCGACGAGCGGCAGGCGCAGCGTGACTTCGGCCAGCTCGCCGATGGCGATCATCCCCGGCAACGCGGCGAACGCCACGTTGGCGATGCGCTCCTCGGTCACCGCATCGCCGACGAGATCGACCCGTTCGACATGTCCCGGCAATTGCTGCCCGGTGTGCGAACGCAGCACGATGTCGGCGGCCAGACCGACCGCCAGTCCCCTCGAGCGGCCCTGATCGACGCGCACGCGCAGCCAGAGCGTGGCCGGGTCGATCACCTGCACGACCGACTGGCCGGCCACCACGGTCGAGCCCGGTTCGGCCAGGCGCGCGCTGACGACACCAGCGACCGGACTGGTCAAGCGCAGATGGGCGCGGCTCTGGCCGGTGCCGGCGAGGTCGGATCGGGCGCGCCGCACGTCCTCCTGCGCGGCGGCCAGCGCGGCCGTGGCCGCTTCCCGCGCAGCCTGCGCGGCGGCGGCTTCGTGCGTTTTGGCGTCGGCGGCTTCCTGGCTGACGAAATTCTTGTGGCGCAAATCGGCGTAACGCGCGGCACTGTTTTTCGCGAGTTGCGCGCGGCTCTGCGCCTCGCTGACCGCGGCTTCGGCAGACTGCACCCGTTGGGCGGCGCTCGCGGCGGCGGCGGCGCTGGCGGCCAGACGCGCATCGAGGTCGACCGGCTCCATCTCGGCGAGCAACTGGCCGGCCTTCACGACATCGCCCTGATCGACCAGCACGCGCGCCACGCGCCCGGCCGCCGTCGGCCCGATGGCGTAAGCGCGGCGCGCCTCGACCGTGCCGATGCCGAACAAAGTGCGTTCCAGCGGCGTTTCGCGTGCTTCTGTCACGGTCACCTTGACGGGAGCGAGCGGGCCTTGCGTGGCGACGATCCAGCCAAAGGCGGTAATGAACAGGAGGGCAAGGACAACGAGTACGAGATTGCGACGGGTCAGGAATTTCAAGATGGCACTCCGCGAAAGCCATTGAGCAAAAGGGGAAAGACCCGGCGCGCCGCAATGGCCTGCGTCGTGATGCGCTCCGGGCTAGGTGTGCTGGCCAGTTCGATGACGGCCGCGACGGTCTCCGCGCGCCGTGCCGCAGCGGAGTGACGCTGGCGGATGATATTTTCTGTCGTGTGGGAGGGTAGTGCTTCCGGCATGGGTGGCGAACCATAACAAGCAAGTAACTTGTTGCCATCCTACTCGGCTTACATGTTCGCGCACCTGGGGAAAACGTAACAAAGTGCAATTCCCCGGCTTCTTTACCGCCGTCTCGCCAGCGCCGACTTTCGATGAAAGGGCACTGGCGGACGGTGTGTCATGCCAGCCGGCTCAAGTGCAGCAGGCGCCTTCGCGCACGCCGGCTTTCTTGAGAATCAGGGCGAGCGGACAGAAGTTGGTCAGACCGCTCTGGGCGAGATTCAGCCCGACGAAGGCCGGCAGCAGCAGCCAGTTTTCGTGGATGAAATGCGCCAGTCCGAGGCCGATGAGTACCATCAGGCCGGCAACGAGATGCACGATACGATCGACTGTCATTTGATGTTCTCCTTAAAACTGGTAGCTGACCTGCATGTTGACGAGGTTCTGCTTGAGTTCGATGGTGTTGAGGGGGGCAATGTTCGACGTGACACTATTACTGAAGGCATGCACGTAGGACAATGAACCGGTCACCTTGTCACTGAACTTGCGCGAGATCCCGAGCGAGAGGTGCTTCTCAACCACCGCCAGCGATCCGAGATTGGCGTTGACATCCTCCGGGCCGATCGGCGACTTGCCATAGTTGAAACCGGCGCGAATCTGCATCTTGTCGCCGATGTCCTTCTGGATGCCCAAGGCATAGATCGTCTGGTTGCTCCAGCCGAAAGGAAATGCGGCTGGAACGGCGCCGGTATAGCCCACGGGGCGGCTAACCGCCACGGTACCGAGCACATCGCTGAACCAGATCTGCTTGATGTCGCCCGCGATGAGCAGTCCGGGGGCGGGTCGCCAGGCCAGGCCAAGCGCCAGCGTCTGCGGCGCATCCATGCGCATGGATATCTTGCCTCCAGTGCTGGCGGGAGTCGTGGGTGTATTCCACTCGAAGTCGCCCATCCTCTGCTTGCTCGACCAGGCGGCGCCGAGTTGCAATGCCGGATTGAGCTTCCAGATCAGACCGGCTGTCACGCCCCAGCCAAAGACCTGGTTCTGCGGCAAATCGAAACGCCCGGCCGGCGAAAAGCCCGACAGGGCGAGACTCTGGTAGTTGAGGTTGACCGTGGCGCCGATCGACACACTGTCGTTCACCCGATAAGCGAAGCCGGGGGCAACCTTGAAGAACTGCTTGGTGGTGACGAGGGATTGATTGCCTGGCGCAACCATGGTGTCGGCAAAATCGACGCCCATGCCCGACAGCCCGCCCAGCCCCATGCCCAGGGTCAGTTGATCATTGACGCGGAAAGCAACGGCGCCCGCCGGCATCATGTACAGATTGGAATCGCTGTCCATGCCGTTGACGCGGCGCGGTGGATTGAAGAAACCGACACCCAGGTCGAAGCGCACTTCCTTGATACCCAGCTCCGCCATGCCGGCCGGGTTGACGAGCACGGTTGTCGCGTCCTGCGGCGCGGCGACGATCGCGCCGGCCATGCCGTTCTGGATCGCGGACAGTCCGAGCATGTGATCGCCATTGGTGGCGGCGGCATAGGGTGCGGCAGCGGCAAGTACGGTTGCAGCGATGGCGGTCTTCAGCTTGTTATTGATGTGCATGATTCATCTCCTCCGGTAATGGGCAGGCGCTATTTCTTCAGGCGCGGTGTGTAAGCCGTGGCACCGGGCTGGCCGCGGAAATGCATGTGGCAGGCGACGCAACCGACCGTCATTTCGCCGTAATGGCTGGCGGCGGCCACCATGTCGCCTTTCTCGGCGGCTGCGGCGATCTTCATGGCATTGCCCTCCACCGCAATTTCCATGCTTGGCAACACAGACAGCGATTCGGTGGTGACCTTTTCTATCGGCAGGTAAGGCAGCATGCCGCCCTTGGGCAGACGGTGAAGGGCCAGGCGGCGGGCGGCATCGGCGGCCATCGGGCCATTGTCGGTGGCGATCGCCGCGCCGATCATCTGATGCTCGGCAAGGATTTCCTGCATCACCTGTACGAGTGTCAGCGTGTCGCTGCGGCGCTCATGGCGCAAGGCGACATGCATGAGGAACTTCTTGATCTCGGGCGACAGGGCGTTGGCTTTTTGTACCAGCTCCGGCGTCATCAGCATCATCTGCTGCTGCATCAGTTCCTGGCCACGCTTCATGTCTTCGGGCTTGCCCTGCGCTTGTGCGCCGACGACCAGACAACTCATCGCGATACCAAACAACCAGATTCTCTTGTTCTTCATGGGTACGTTTCCTCCTGTGTTATGTTTCCGAGACACCAGCTTAGGGAGAGGAAATTTCCGGGCTGTTGCGGGCGAGGCGGCTTTGTTACAGGTTGTTACAGGAAGAAGCGTGGAGTAACGAATACAGGGGGGCTTGATGGCGGCTGAACGCAACAAGGTGCTGGTAGTCGATGATGACGAAGGCTTGCGCGAGCTGCTGGTGCGCTACCTGGGAGACAACGGCTACACGGCGTTCGGCGTCGGCGACGGCGCGGCGATGAAGCGCCACCTGCTCACCCATCCTGTCGATCTCGTCCTGCTCGACGTGATGCTGCCGGGTGAGGATGGCCTGTCGCTGGCGCGCGGACTCAATACCCCGAACGCACCGGCGATCATCATGCTTTCGGCACGTGGCGAAGAGATCGATCGCATCGTCGGCCTCGAAGTGGGCGCCGACGATTACCTGCCCAAGCCGTTCAGCCACCGTGAATTGCTGGCGCGCGTGGCCGCCGTGCTGCGGCGCCGCCAGCCGCCGCCGGCGGGCGGACGCATGCGCCGTTTCGGTCCGTTCGTCGTCGATACCGAAGCGCATCGCCTGAACCGCAACGGCAAGGAAATCGCCCTATCCGGCGCCGAATTCGCCCTGCTCAAAATCCTGCTCGACCATCCGGATCGCGTCCTGAGCCGCGACACCTTGGTCGATTTGCTCAAGGGCTACGAGCGGGCGCCCTTCGATCGCATGGTCGATGTACGCGTGACCCGCTTGCGCCGCAAGATCGAGCTCGACCCCGCGCATCCGGTCTATCTGCGCACCGTCTGGGGCGAGGGTTACCTATTTTCGCCGCGCGGCGGCGCCGACGCATGAGCGGGCGCCGCCTGCTTCCGCCGACGCTGTTCGGCCGCACGGCGCTGGTCATCGCGCTGGTCTCGATCGCCTTCCAGTTATTTACGCTGGCGGTTATCGTGTATTTCGCACTGCTGCCGCTCGGTCGCCACGCCACCGATGATTTCGCAGCGCTAATGCTCGCCACTGCCCGGACGTGGCAGGCGACGCCGGAAGCCGAGCGCCCCGCGCTCGATACGCTCCTGGCCGAGAAGCACCGGCTGACAGTGAGCGACAATCCCATCGAAACGAACGAGTTCACGCGCTATTTGCCCTATTTCCACTTTCTGGAAGGGTCCCTGTCGTCACGGGCCGGACAGCCGGTTCGCCTCGGGCAAGCCAGGGGGCCGGACGATACGTTCTGGTTCTGGGTGCTGCTGCCGGTCATGGATGCGGCGGGTAGCCAGACCCAGGTACAGGTGGGGTTTCCCGGCAGCCGGGTAGCGGTGCAGCCTTCGGCCGCGCTGCTGATCATCCTGCTGGTCGGCGCGGCGGTCACCTTCCTGACCTCGGCCCGTCTTGCGCACTGGCTGATCCGCCCGCTGGCGCGCCTGGCCGCCGCGACGCAGCGCATCGGCAAGGGCCGGCGGCCCGTGCCGTTGCCGGAAACCGGGCCGACCGAACTGGCGACCCTGGCGCGCGAATTCAACCGCATGGGCGAGGAAGTCGCGACCTTGCTGGCTAACCGCACGACCCTGCTCGCCGGAATCTCACACGATCTGCGCTCGCCGCTGGCGCGCATCCGGCTGGCGCTGGGGATGGCGACGGAAAAGCCCGATGCCGACCTGCTCGAACGCATCATGCGCGACGTGGAAAACATGAATCTGCTGATCGCGCGCTGCCTCGAGGTTGGCCGCGATTTCGCCGAACAGGATTCGAGCGAACTCAACCTGTGCGATCTGCTTCAGGGGATCGCCCGCGAGCACGCCGCCGGCGTGGAGATCCGCGGACGGCAAGGCCCGGATTGCCAGCTGCGGGTCAAGCCGCTGGCGCTCAGGCGCATCCTGTCCAATCTGGTGGAAAACGCCGCCCGCTATGGCGACGGCCAGCCGATCGATATCGAGTACGACCTCTTTCCCGACAGTGTGGAGATTCGCGTCCTCGACCGCGGACCGGGCATTCCGGAAAGCGAGCGCGAGGCGGTCTTTCAGCCGTTTCGGCGGCTTGATCCTTCGCGCAGCAGCGGGACGGGCGGCAGCGGCCTGGGGCTGGCCATCGTCCGCCAGATCGCGCAGACCAACGGCTGGTCGGTTACGCTCGATGCGCGTCCCGGCGGCGGCACGATCGCCCGCGTCAAACTACCGCTCAACGACGCTTAGGGCTCTCTGCCATCCGCGCGTGGCGCGTGCAATACAGCAGGGGCAGGCGGTCAGGCAGTGGCTTGCGCTCCACCGTGTAGCCGGCCGGGCCGAACAGGTGAACATCTGGTGTTTCGGGACGCGCGGGCGCTGGAAGGCGAGCGCGACGACGACGATGCCGATCTTGGTGATCAACGGCTGCTCGATGAATTCCCTGCCCATGGTCGGCAGCAAGTCGTTGTGAGCGTGATCAACGCTTCGCTCATGATGCCCCCAAAAATTGTTGTCCGCCACAAGCGTGGCGAAACGCGACTTCAGGGAGAGGCGAATCGCCTCCTTGATAATGTCAAGTAAGCAGCTAGGTTTTTGTCTGATTGCGTGGTGGGTTCACTCGTCCTGCAGTCGGGTAATGTAGGCAAGGATGTCGTCGATGTCCTGTTTCGTCAGCCGGCCGAGCACACCGACGCCTTCGGGCCTGGCCTTGAGTTTTTCTTCCTCCCCTTCCTCACTGGCGACCTGGTCGTGGGGCCGTTCGCCCTTGAGATAGGCGTCCATCTGCCGTTGCAGGTAATTCGTGTATTGCCCGACCAGCATGGGAAAGCGGCCGATGCCCTTGCCGGTTTGGCCATGGCAATAGGCGCACTCCTCCTTGTAAAGCTTCTTGCCGTTGTCCAGGTTGCCCTCCAGCTTCGGGATGATCATGACCTTTTCCATCGCTTCCAGGCGCGTCAGCGCATCGTCGCTATCCTTGAAGTCGGGAAACGTGGTTTGCAGGGTGATGTCCGCCAGATAGGCCGAAACCAGTTTGATATCCACGTCCGATAGTTCGCGTTCCTGTGTGTAGGGCAGCATGGGCAGGTTGAGGCGCTCGCGGGTGCGAAACTTTTTGAGCGAATCCTCGAGGTAAGCCGCGCGCTGCCCGGCCAGACGGGGATACTCGCCGCGCCGGCTCCCTTGCCCCTGGTCGCCGTGACAGGCGGCGCACGGGCCGTAAATCTCCTTGCCGCTGTCTTGCTGGCCGGCGAGTTCGGCGCCGTGCGTGGCGGCAGCGCCGAGCAACAGGGCGCTTGCGGCAACGCCGAGCAGGCGCGGCAGTGTCAATCCGGCGCGGAATAGGGTGCGTTTCATCGGTCTTGGGTCTCCTTGCGGCGGGGGGGCGGAAAATGGCGGCGCAAATCCGGTGCCGGATCGGTCAGGACCCGGTGAGGCGCCGAAAAAGGTGCCAGGCGTTCGAGAAAATCCAGCAGTTCGAGTGCCGGCGAGTTGCGAAAGAAAGTCGCCATTGGCGTTTCCATCCAGATCCGGTCGGCAAACAGATAAATTTCGTGCGGGGTGTCGCCAATGCCGTCGCCGTTGCGGTCGAAGCCCTGGTAGTCATCCCAGTAATTGCCGCGCCAGACATTGGCGCTGCCGGCGCCCGGCGCGCTGATCGCCACCGTGCTCAGGTTGTTCTCGAAACGGTTATTGGAAAAGCGCTGGCCGCCCGCCTCGCCGTAGATGAACAGGCCGATGATGTTGTGCGCAAAGCGGTTGTTCCTCACCGTCAGCGCGCCGTCTGATTGCGGCGGCGCATCCACCTTCAGACCGACGGCGCAGTGCAGCACGGTGTTGCCCTCCACGATGCCGGTATCGCTTTCCTTGAAGACGATGCCGGCCCCGCCGCCGGTCAGCGCGTGTTCGATGTGATTTTGCCGCAGCACGACATCGCGCGAATACAGCACGACGATGCCCGTGCCCATGTCCGACAGATGATTGCGCTCGATGCGCAGACGCGGCGAGAACACGACCTGCATGCCGTAACGGCCGTTGTCGAAGCGGTTGCCGGCAACGAGGTTGTCGGCCGAGTTGATAAAAGTAAGATCGCGCGCACGCCGGAACCGGTTGTTCTCGATGCGATTGCCCGTGCCGTTCCACATCCGGATCGCGTCGCCGCGCAAGCCCAGATCGAGCGCCTTGCCGGTGACGTTGTTGTTGCGCACGGTCGAAACGCTGGCCTGGCGCAGGTGGATGCCGAACAGCACGTCCTCGATGCGGTTGTCCTCGACGACATGCCCGCGTCCCTCGACCAGCACGCCGGCATCCACGCTATCGTGCAGCTCGCCGCTGCCGGTGATGTGCAGGCCGCGCAGCGTGACGTGCCTGCCGCCGATGCTCACCACCGTGCCCCGGCCGGTGCCGCGGATTTCCGCCTTGCCGCCGCCGTCGAGGGTCAGCGGCTTGGCGATGCGCACCGGGCCGGCATGGACGCCGGGTTGGAGAACAAGGGTACTGCCCGCCGGCGCGGCATCGATCAGCGCTTGCAATGGCAGGGCCGCGCAGACGGACCCGACGCCCAGAAAACATGCCCACCCGACCCGGAACAGCCAGCGCATCGCGTTCAGTGGACGGCGGCCGGGGACGGCGACTTCAGGCGCATCAGCCCGATGAAAATAATTGCACAGACATTCATCAGCAGGGCATAGATCACCCCGGGTACGGCCATGGCGGGCATCTTCAGCACGCTGAGGGCGAGAAAGATGGCCAGGGCGGCGTTCTGCACGCCGGTTTCGACAGCGATGGCAATGCAGCCGCGTCGCTCGATGCGCACCAGTGCGCCGAGACCGAAGCCGATGGCCATCGTGAGGGCGCACAGCGTCAGGGCGGCCGGCCCGGTACCGGCAAGGTGATCGAACAGGACCTGGCGCTGGCTGACGAAGGTGGCGACGACGATGGCGATGAACAGCAGGGTCGCGATGCGCCCGGCCACGGGTTCGATGCGCGTCGTGAAAGCCGGGCGCAGGTGCCGCAGCAGCATGCCCAGGGCCACGGGCACGGTGGTGATGACGAACACGCCGCGCACCATCTCGAAGACCGGCAGGTTCGTGGCGACATCCGTGGCGGTGAAGTGACGCAGGGCGAAGCCGATGACGAGCGGCACGGACAGCACGGCGAGCACGCTGGTGATCGCCGTCAGCGAAATCGACAGCGCCGTTTCCCCTTGTGCCAACTTGGTGATCAGCCCGGCGCTTGCCCCGCCGGGACAGGCCGCAATGAGCATCAGGCCGGCGGCCATGTCCGGCGGCAGACCGAACAGCAGTGCGACCGCGAAACCGACGAGCGGCAGCAACAGCATCTGGCTGGCCAGCCCGGCGGCGATCGCGCGCGGTCGGCGGAACACGCGGCCGAAATCGGCCAGCGTCAGCCCCAGGCCGAGCGCGAACATGATGAAGGCGAGGGCCAGCGGCAGGAGCTTGTCGATCACCATGGTCGGTCAGGCAGGCTCAGAAGTGGGCTTCGAAATTGAGCGTCGGTGTTTTGGTGTGCGTGCCGACGCCCGACGGCGTGCCGTACTTGTTTCTCCACCACTCGTAGCCGATGCCGGCCATGAACTGCCTTTTCGCCAGGCCAAACGACAGTCCGACATCGAACATCACCGACGTGCGCAGCAAGGTTTCAGCGGCGGTCGGCTGGTAATTGAAGTCCTCGCCCTTTTCGCCCAGCCGATTGAACAGTCCCTGAAAGACGGCGGAAGTCGGCCCCAGCCGGAAGGGAATGGCCCACATCGCGTTGAGCATCCAGGTGCCGGCGAATTCGGTGTCGGGGCGCGGCGTGAAGGGAATCCCCTTGTGGTTGCGCTCCTTGTAATACAACAGGCCGATATCGAGGAAACCCGGCACGTCGAACTTGAGCACGGGGCCGAACACCCAGGCGCGCTTCTTCGGGGCGAACAGGGTGTCTTTCGTCGTGAGGTCGATGCCCGCCATCAGGGCGATGTCGCGTACCGGGCCGAAAGCGAGCGGTGTGTCGAGGATGCGACCGGCAGGCAGTTGGTAGCGGTAGTTGAACAGGTATTCGGTAGCCCCGTCGGTGGAGTTCTTCGCCGGATCGTAACGATCGGAATAACGGCCTTCGAGACTCAGGAAATGAATACCGGTTTTGCCGCTGTCGAGGTGCGTCAGCGTCAGGATGTTTTTTGCGATGTCATGTGCCCTGGCCGGTTCGGTGAAGCCGCTGCCGTAGCGGTAAGCAAGCGTGGTGTCGCTGAAATCGGCGGCCAGCACGGAAGATGACAGGCCGGCTGACAGGAGGGCGGTGATAAATGATTTCATGGGGGTGGGATGAGCTAGATGAACAACATGCCCAGCGCGAGCAATACGGCGAAGGCGAGCGCGCATTGGGCGGTCTGCGCCAGCAGACCATTGAGTGCCGGGCCGCGCGTATGCCGCATGCGTTGCGTCAATGCCAGGCAGGCGGGTAGCGTCAGCAGCGCGAGCCAGGCGCCCCCCAGTCCGGCACTGGAGAGCAGGGGCAGACTGGCAAAGGGCAGAAACATCAGTAGTGCGTAGGCTTGCCGTGCTTTGCCGTCGCCGAGTACGGCGGCGAGCGTGCGGCGGCCGCAGCGCGTGTCGATGACGACATCGCGCAAGTTGTTGACGAGCAGCACGGCGGCTGCCGGGAAACCGACTGCGGCACCGGCGATCCATGCGGCAGTGGAGAGCGTGCCGGCTTGCAACCAGTAGCTTCCGACAACCGCGAATATGCCGAAAAAAATCCAGACGAACAGTTCGCCGAACGGTGTGTGCGAAATGGGTCGGCGGCCGCCCGAATAGGCGATACCGGCAGCCAGCGAGGCCGAGCCGATGGCCAGGATCGGCCAGCCGCCCGTCGCGACGAGGAAGACGCCGAGCAGAAAGGCCAGTCCGAAAGCCATGCGCGAGGCGGTGCGCACTTGTGCGGATGTTGCCCAGCCGGCGGCGGTGACGCGCAATGGGCCGAGCCGGTCGGCGAGGTCGTTGCCGCGTTCGTAGTCGGCTGCGTCGTTGTGCAGGTTGGTACCGATCTGGATCAGCAGAGCAGCCAGCAACACCACCAGGGCAATTGGCCAGAGCAGAGGGGCGCCTTCTGCCCAGGCCAGCGCGGTGCCGGCAACAACCGGGGCCGTGGCGAGCGTCAACGTGCGCGGACGCGCGGCGGTCCACCAGACGCGCCAGCCGGTGGGCGGCACGTGCAGAATGGCCTGGGGCAGTTCCGGTTTCATGCCGGGGACGCCTTGGTTCCGAAGTGCAAACAGGCGATGCCGAAAGAGAGGTTTTCCCAGCGCACATCTTGAAAACCGGCGGCCTCGATGAGACCGGCGAATTCGCGCTGGTCGGGAAAGCGGCGGATCGATTCGACGAGATACTGGTAGGCGATCGGCTGGCCGGCGACGGCGGCGCCGAGGCGCGGAATGACCTGCCAGGAAAAGAAATCGTAGAACGGCGCCAGCCAACGCTGCGGGCGCGAGAATTCGAGGCAGACGAAACGGCCGCCGGGCGCGAGCACGCGGTTGATTTCGGCGAGCGCGACGCTGAGTTGTGTGACGTTGCGGATGCCGAAGGCGATGGTCAGCAGGTCGACGCTGGCATCGGCGAAAGGCAGCGCCTCGGCCTCGCCGGCCAGCCAGCGGATGCGCTTGTCGCGGGTGCGCCGGCCAGACTGCATCATTTGCAGGCTGGGATCGCAGACCGTGATGCGGCGTCCGCAGCCATCGAGCAGACGGGCGACGTCGCCGGTGCCGCCGGCCAAGTCAACGACGACACCGTGGATGCCGTGGCAGCGCCGGACGAGGGTGCGCTTCCAGAGCCGGTGGATGCCGAAGCTCATCAGGTCGTTCATCAGGTCATAGCGCGGCGCAATGACGTCGAAGACCTGCCGGATGCGCGCGCGGCGCTCGTCGGTGGCGACCTGCTGGCGACCGAAGCTTGCGTCGAGCGCGTGTCGGCCGGCCAGCATATCTATTTGAGGGCAGCCGCCGCGGCAGCTTCGAGGTCGGCGCGATTGACCTTGCCGAGCTTGTGCATGACCACGCGACCATTGCGGTCGATGGCGAGGGTAAAGGGCAGGCCGGCGCGACCATTGCCGAGCGCCTGCATGAGGCTGATGCCTTCCACCGGAGCGAACAGCAGCAGATAGTCCATTTCGTAAGCCTTGATGAAGTCCTGCACATTCGGCAGGTTCGCTTCCAGGCCGATGCCGATCACCGTCAAGCCCTTGGCGCGGTGATTCCGGGCAACGATTCTGAGTTCGGGAATCTCGTCGCGACACGGCGGGCACCAGCGCGCCCAGAAATTGACGATGAGCGGCTTGCCGCGAAAATCGGCGAGCGCGACGGTCTGGTTGCTCTGATCGGGCAGACTGGCGGCGAACAATGGCGCGCTGTTCTGCGCGCGGGCGAACAGACTGCAGCAAACAAGCAGTGCGCCAAGCAGAAAACGCATTACGGTAAATCTCCCCGGCGGAACAGGTGGTAGCCCAGCGTCGCCGCCGCGAGGCCGAGCACGGCGGGATAGACGAGCGCAAAAATCTTGAAGCCGGTAACGCCGAAGAGATCGAGAATTACGTAAGCCGAGGGGCCGAGCACGATCAGTTGCGGATCGAACAGCGCCAGCGCCGCCGTGCGGAAGACCTGCAGCGGATTGGCCAGCGCGATGGTGACCGCCAGTTCGGGCGCCACCCTGCCCTGGATCATCACGCCGAGCAGGATCAGGTCGAGGAACAGCAGCAGCGTCAGCCAGACGAAGAAGGCCGCGCCCTGGGCCACGTCGGTGCCGCGCGCCACCGCCGAGATCAACATGCCGAGCCCAAGGAAACAGGCCGCCATCGCCGCCAGGAGCGCCGTGTAGTAGCCGAACATGCCCCACGGCACCTCGATGCCGACCACCAGCGCCCACAACACCGCGCCGAGCATGGCGAGAAACACCGGGGCAAAGATGACCACGTAGCGGCCGAGGATCTTGCCCCAGAACCAGGCACCCAAAGACACCGGCAGCGACAGCAGGTATTCGAAGACGCCAGCTTCGCGATCACCAGCCACCGAGCGCACGGTGGTGATCAGCACGAAGATCGGCAGGATCGCCATGGTGAGCTGGATGTAGGTGACCAGCAGGCGCGACAGGCCGATGAAGCCGAGCACGCGCGATTCGGTCAGGCCGAACAGGAACAGCAGCGCGACGATGCCGCCGAACACCAGCGTGTAGATCTGGAACCAGCGCGCGCGCAGCGATTCGCCGATGTCCAGCTTGGCGGTGAGCCAGAGTTGTTTCATTGCCTACTTACCCTTTGCGAGAACATGCAGACTCATGTCCGGGAAATCCATCGAACCCGGCTGCGGCAGCGCCGCCGCACCCTGGTTGTAACCCATCGGCGAAGTCTTGGTGAAATAGTGCGCCTTGCGGGCATCGAGCCAGCGCACCTCGCTGCCGCTGCTGGTGACGTCGGCCACCCACAGTCGCGTGGCCGCCTCCGCCATCCACGGGTAGTTCGCCTGCTTGTCGCGCAGCCAGAACACGGCGCAGCCGATGTCGTCAAACTTGAACACGGTGTTCTTCGGCCCGCCGCGCATCTCGGCGGCGAAGCGGCGGTCGGAAATCACCATGTTGCAGCGGACGCAGGTATCGCGGTCCCATTTGATCTCGGCCATGCCTTCCGGCCAGCCCGCGTTCTTGCCGCAGGCGGCGAGCAGGGCAGCCGCGATGGGGGTTAGGAGAAACTGCCTGCGTTCCATCAGTGTTCCACCTTTTTGTCGAGCGTGATCTTGCCCATGTCCATTTCGATGACGCGATCCACCAGCGAGGAGACTTCATTCAGGCGGTGGCTGGAGATCAGCATGGCCACGTTCCCGGCCCGTTCGGCCAGCAGGGAGAGGAAGACCTCGCGCGCCTGCGGGTCGAGGTTGGCGGTCGGTTCGTCCATGATCAGCACTTTCGTATCGCGCCCCAGCGCGATACTGATCAGGATTTTTTGCTTCATGCCGCCGGAGAGCTTGACGAACGGGCGCGCCAGCACCCCCTCGATATCGAGGCCAAGCCGCTTGGCCAGATCAACGATGCGTTGCGGATCGCTGTCACAGAGCGAGGCGGCGAAGTGGATCAACTGGCCCACCGGCATTTTCAGCGGCGGCGGCAGTTGCGGCACGAAACCGATCATGCCGAGCACGGCGGTGCGGTCGGTGCGCGGCGAGCGGCCGGCGATGCTGACCAGGCCATCGTGGTTGTATTCGCCCAGCAGGCAGCGAATCAGCGTGGTCTTGCCGGCGCCGTTGGAACCGATCAGCGCAACGCGCTCCCCCAGCCCGATCTCAAGGTCGATGCCATCGAGTACGCGGACGCGGCGGAAGGTCTTGGCGACGTTCTGGAATTTGATCATTCAGAGTAGTTTCGTAAGGCCCTTCACTTCAAAGGTCAATGACCCCGTCGGGCAGGTATCGACGCACAGTCCGCAGCGCGTGCAGTCAGGGCCGATCGGCACCTCGGTGGCAACGGCGCGGCCCTTGATCACCGTGTCGAGCACGTGCGGCACGAGGCAGACCTTGCGGCAGTCACCCTCGTGGAAGCAGCCGTCGAGCTTGTACTTGATGCGTAACGGCGTAATGATGCCGACCACACCGTAGGTCAGCCCGATCGGGCAGGCGTAGCGGCACCAGGCGCGCTTCGAGAAGAAGACCTCGAACACCAGCAGCGCCAGCACCCACAAGAGCGCCAGGCCGGGGCCGTAGATCAGCGCGCGCGAGAGGATGCCAGTCGGCGAAATCGCCTCGAACACCGTGTAACCGGTGGCGGCGGCGAGCACGGCAAAGATGATCCAGAACACACTCCGCAGCCGGCGGTCGATGGTCTGGTCGGTGACCAGCTTTTTCTTCACGAGATAGAGATGGAGCTTCTCGGCCCACTCGGCCAGCAGGTGGTAGGGGCAGACCCAGGAACAATAGGCGCGGCCGCCGAGCAGTATCCACAGCACCAGCACTGTGCCGGTACCGATCAACAGGTTGGTGATGATGTGCTTGTGCGCGAGCATCACCTGCAGCGCGGAGTTGAGGTCAGCCAGATGGAAGCCGGCGAAACGCGAGGCGGTCAGCGCGCCTTCGAGCAACTGGATGTCGAAGTAGAAGGAGACGGTGAACAGCAGGTTGACGATGAGCAGCGTCGCCCAGCGGCGGTTGCGCCACCTATGCACCTTTCGTGCGTTTTCATGGGCAATCATCGCCTCCTGCAACCGTTCCTTGTTCGTGATGCGCTTGAGCTCGTGAATCTGTTGTGCCGGCGCGGTAATGACCGTCGGCTTTTTTACCGCGCGGCCGAACATGACCATGATCTGCTCGCGGAAGCGGCGCTTGAGCACGTTTGCGCTCATGATGTTTTCCACACTTCGCGCGGCACGATTTCGATGGCGGCCGGCTCGACCGGGCAGATCATTTCGCAGACGCCGCAGCCGACGCAGGGTTCGTGCACCACCGGCGACTTGCGCTGGGTGCCGTCCGGCGCGAACACGGTCTCGATGGAAATCGCACCCTTGATCGGACACTCGCGCACGCACAGGTCGCATTCGGCAACATCGTAGGGGTGCTCGGCGACCTTGATCGGTTTCCAGCGGTCCACGGCCATGTAACGGAGCCGGCCCTTGAAGGCGGGGCCGCGCGCCTGCCCCTTGAAACCCTTGCCCTGGATGGCGAGACAGGCCTCGGGCCGGGTCAGGCGCGCCACGCCGATGCGCTCGGCGAGATTGAGTGTCGGCTCGGCGTCCTGTTCCTTGGCCAGCAGGATGGGTTTGGCCGCCATCGCGGCACCCGCGCGCACCGGTAGAAAGTCTGGCTTCGTGTAGGTAAGCGATCCGGTCGGACAGGCCAGGATGCAGCTCACGGCGTCGCAGGAAAAGTCGCAGGCCTGCGCCCGAGCATCGATGTAGGGCGCGCCGACACCTATCCCGTCAACGAGATCGGCCAGCTTGATCGCCCGCACCGGACAGACCTGCACGCACTGGCCGCACTTGATGCAGCTCGCCAGGAAGTCCTTCTCGTCGAGCGCGCCAGGCGGCCGCAACCGCTGCGTCCGCGCATAGACCAGCGGCAGGAAGCCGGATAGAGCCGCGCCGAGCACGCCGCCGGTGAGCAGGATGGTGCGCAGCACACGGCGGCGCGCCTGCTGACGGCGCTCCTTGGACAGCGGCGCCGTCCCCATTTCACGCGGCGAGCCGGCTGACGCCGTCTCGCCAGCGCCGACTTTTGGTGCTGGCGTGGCGGAATCCTCGGGGGGAAGCTGCTCTGCGTTGTTCATGCGCGTCTGGCCGCCGGTTTGGTGAAGCGTGGCAGCGCGTCCCGCATCTGCATCTCGGGCGCGGAGAACGGCGCCAGGCGCTCGAGGAAGTCGAGCAGTTCGAGCACCGGCGAATTCCTGAAAAAGCGCGCGGCGGGTATTTCCATCCACAAGCGGTCGGCGTAGGCGTAATTCTCGTGCGGGGTGTCACCGATCCCATTGTTGTCGCGGTCGAAGCCCTGATAGGTGTCGTAGTAGTTGCCGCTCCAGCGGTTCTTGTCGCCGCTGCCGCGCCCGCCCTGGAACACGTCGGTGAGATTGCCCTCGAAGACGTTGTCCGTCAGCAGGTTGCCACCCAGCTCGCTGGTGAACTGCACGGCGATGCCGTTGTAGGCGAAGCGGTTGTTCTTGAAGCGGATCGTCGTGTCGGGCTGAAAGGGCGACAGATCGGAGCCGACGCCGACGGCACAATAGATGATCTCGTTGCCGGAAATTTCGATGTTGCTCGACTCCTTGAAGCCGAAGGCCATGCCGGCCGCGCCGGTGGCGTGCGAAATCACGTTGTTGCGGGCGGCGCCGCCTTCCATGTACATGAAGTAGATGCCGACGGCATTATCATGGAAGCGGTTGTTCTCGACGAGGTTGTTGTTGGCGAACATGAAATGGATGGAATAACGGCTGCGCTTGCCAATGTTGCCGCGAAAGATATTGTCGTTGGAGTACCACGCCACCATATCACGCGTATCGACCACTTCGTTGTTTTCGATCAGGTTGCGATGGCTGTACCAGAGGCGCAGGCCGTCGCCGCGCAGGCCGAGGTCGAAGGGCTTCGAACTGATGCGGTTGCCGCGCAGCGTGGTGTCACTGGATTGTTTCAAGTCGATGCCGAACAGGCAGTTGTCGATAACCAGGTTTTCGATGCGGTTGTGGTGGCCGCGCACGTCGAGGCAACTGTCGTCGGTGTCGTGCGATTCGCCGGAACCGGTCAGCCGCAGCCCGGTAAGGACGGCGCCGTCCGTTCTCAACTCGAATACCGTGCCACGGTCGCCGGCATCGATGGTGACCTGGCCGCCGCCGTCGATGGTCAGCGGCTTGTCGACCCGCACCGGGCCGGCATAGATGCCCGGCGGCGGTTTCAGCACCGAGCCGGCCGGCGCCGCATCGACCAGTGGCTGAAAGGGCTTGAGGCCATGCACGCGGCGGTCGCGCTCGTGCAGCATGAAGAAGGGCTTGGGCCGGTCGACTTCGACGCGCGGAGCGTTGCTCATGTCGGCTGTCGCGCCGCGCTGCGGCGCCTGGGTCTCGGCGACACCCCGCCAGCCGATCTCGCCGCCGGTCTCCGCCGCGACCAGCAGCGTCGAGATGCCCAGCGCCAGGAGCGGTAGCAAGGCACGCATCAAAGTTATTCGGCCGTGCCTTCGCGCAATTGCTTGCGGCGCAGCAGAATGGCGAGCGCCAGCGCAAAGCTCGTCACCAGCAGCAGCGCGTAGCCCCAGTAGGGATAAGAGTAGGTTGAGAACTGCGCCACCTTGCCCTCGCCGAATACCGTCGGCATGAAGGGCTTGACGGTGAAAGCGCCCCAGGGGTGCAGGTTGTGGCCGAAGAACCACAGCCAGCCGGCGTAGGTGATGACGAAGAACACCGGCAACAGCGCCGGCACGGCGGCCAGCAGCAACTGGAACTGGCGGATCTTCCAGACCCCGAGCACGACGATGCCCATGACGGCAATCAGGCCGGCGATGACGATATGGGTGATCAGCATGACGTTCGCGCCCCAGGCCTTGATCCGGTCCGGGTCCTTGAAGTAGGTGCCGGATTCGCGCATGTAGGTGTCGACGTGCCGGGCCAGATGACCGAGCACATACTGGTCGACAATCATCCAGGCGGCCACGGCGGCGAAGCCGGCCGCGAGAATCATCAGGCGCGGCCTTTGTTTCGCCACGGCGAAGGCGAGCAGCATGACCGTGAAGAAGCCGAAGAAGAACTTGGCCAGCGGCTTTTCCACTGGCGCGCCGGTGGCGATCGGGAACATGCCGACGTAGTGGTTGATGGTGTTCATCTCATGGACGCAGTCGAGGCCCTTGGCGCCCTTGTCCACGTCCTTGCCGGCGTCGAGGATGGGGTTGTAACGCTCCACCTCGTGCGAGAGGTCCTTCTGAATGATTTCGCCCGCCATGCGGGTGCCCTTGCCGGCCGCTTTGCAGCCATTTTGGACGCCGTCAAAATGGAAATGGATGCGGATGCCGTCGGGGAAGGCGTCCGGTGGGTAGTTGGGCGCGGTCAGCGATACCCACCAGATCGGCGCGAAGTAAGCGGCAATCATGGCCACCAGCGCGATCAGCGTGAGGCCGGCGACGGAGGTATTGGGACTTCCAATGAGCTTCATTGTTGTGATCTCTGTTCAGGCCGAAACCGCGGCCGACGGAGCGGCGCGCGGGTTTGATTACATCACGGTCTTGTTTATTTCCTTGCTTACTTCTTCTTGGCACCTGCCTTGGGTTTGCACATCGAACCCGGCATGGAGAGGCTCGCCTGGTAGGCGGAAATTGCCACCAGCTGCTCGTTGGTGTAAGGCTTGATGACCTTCACCATGTCCGGGTTGGCGTTACGGCGATGGCCGTCGCGAATCTCGGTCATCTGGCGCAACAGGTACTTGTAGTGCTGGCCGGCGATCACCGGATAAAACTTTTCCTTGTTGCCCTCGCCGTTTTTGCCATGGCATTCCAGGCACTGCTTTTCGTACAGTTCCTTGCCCTTGGCGTTCTGGAGAGCGACGTCTTTGCCCTCATACTTGCCATGATCGACGGGAACGCACAGACTTTCGATGTAAGCCGAGGTGTCGGCCAGATCCTGCGGATCGGTCATCTCCTTGGCGAAGGGATACATGGTCGGGTTGTCGCGCAGGCCCATGCGGATGTCGGCCATCTGTTTGATCAGCACGGTGGTGTGCTGGCCGGCGAGCTGCGGGAAGGTGCCGTCCGGGCGTCCGGCGCCGTTGGGCAGGTGGCAGGCGCCGCAAATCTCGTAGGTCTCCTTGCCGCGCTTGACGTCACCCTTCTTGGCCAGCGCCTCCTTGAGCTCGCCCTCCATTTTTCCCCACTGGTAGTCTTTTGACTCGATGCCCGCAGCCTTCGGTGGCGGCGGGCCGGCGAAGGCGATGGCGGGGAGCAACACCATGGAGAACGCAAGTGTCAATGTCTTGATCATTTTTATATCCTCACTTCAGCTTATTTTAATTTCGACAGGTAATCCGCCAGCGCCTTGATCTCCGCGTCGCTGACTAGGTGCATCACACCCTTCATCGCGGCGCTCTGGCCGTTGGCGCGCGCACCGCTCTTGATGTCCTTCATCTGCTGCTCGGCATAGGCGGCGTTCTGGCCAGAAATCTTGGGATAGGTGGGCAGCAGGGGGGTTTTGGCATCCTTGCCATGACAGGCGACACAAGTCTTCTCCTGATAGAGCTTGGCGCCATTGGCGGCGACGGCTGGTACAGAAACCGCAAGTACGGCAGTCATCAACAGAACATGCTTCATGATTTTCCTTTCGCTATGTATTGTGGCGGATGCGCTCAGTCTACGCACCCGCCCGGGCGATTCCTTGAATCAGATCAATTTACTCAACAACTATTTCACTTTTTTCGCGCCATTTTGTTCGAGGTAAGTTTTGGCGCGCAGGCCGAGGTCGGCGGTTTTGACCTGGTATTGCCAGATTTGTTCGGCCCAGAGGTTGGCATTTTCCCAATCCTTCTTGGCGGCGAACGCCTCATGCTTTTCCTTCAGGCCCTTGGTCTTGCCGAGTTGGTCGAAGGCGTCTTCCACCATCGCCACGGCTTCCGGGAAGTCCTTGTAATTGACGCTGGTGATGTAGGCCACCACGGAGTCGATGATCACCTGGGTATCCACCACCTTCTTCACCGTCGCCTTGTAGTCGGCTTCCGTGTAGCTGCCCTTGGCCAGTTCCTTCTTGGTCGCCTTCCAGCCTTTCGGCTTGACCAGCAGGTAGCCCTGCATCTCGAGGTGCAGCGCCGAGCAGAACTCGGTGCAGTAGTACGGATAAACGCCTTCCTTGTCGGCCTTGAACTTGACCGTGACGGTCTTGCCCGGCTCGACCGAGGCATGCACGTTGTAGGTCGATACCGCAAAGCCGTGGGTTTCGTCTTGCGCCCGTTCGAGGTTGGTCAGGTGGATCGTCACTTCGTCGCCGACATCGACCTCGATGGTTTCCGGGGTGATGTGCGAGCGGATCAGGGTGCCAAACACCTCGACCTTGTTGCCCTTCTTGACGGTCTTCTCCTCGCCGGCGCGCACCGCGCCCGGATGCGGCCGGTCGGTGCGGCTGTCGGTGCCGACCTTGTAGCGCACGCCCGGCTTCAGCTTGCCGGCTTCGATGGCGACGACGTAGTGTGGCTCGCCCAGCGGCAGCGGCATGTCGTAGAGCAGTTGCATCTTGTCGCCGCTGATGTCGATGAGCTGGTGGTTCTGCGGGTGCAGGGGGCCGACCGGCACGAAGCGGTCGATCGCCAGCTTGTTCAGGGCGACCAGATACTTGCCCTTCGGCTCCATGGAGTCGCCTTCCATGGTCATCAGGTGGCCGATGTTGTAATGGACGGAGAGCTTGTCGAGCACCTTGCCTTCGCAGTAGTTCCACTTGGCGACCTGGCTATCCACATACAGGGACGTGTAGGCCACGCAGGGCTTGGAATCGTACTGCGTGTGCAGGGGGCCGAGGCCGAGCGACACTTGCGTGTGCAGCGTGTCCTTCATGCTGATCACCGGGATGCCGTAGGGATCCTTGGATTCGAACTTGCCGGCCTTGATGGCGGCCATGATCTTCTCGAAGCTATACACGGACACATGGGTGTCGAGCTTGCCGGCGACGATGATGAACTTGCCGTCCGGGGTGACGTCGACGCCGTGCGGCGACTTGGGTTCGGGGATCAGGAAGAGGATGCCTTCCTTGATGGCCGTCTCCATCATGATGATGTTGTGGCCGTTGATCTTCTTGGCCTTGCCCTGCTTGACCAGCTCGGCGGCCTTCTTCCAGTTGATCACGTGCATGTAGTCGGTGTCCTTGGCGGAGCAGCCGGCCTCGTACGGCGGGCGGCCTTTCTCGATGCCGCCGACGTAACGCTCGGAACAGAAGGAGTTGGTGAATGACCAGCCGTCGGACGGGCCCTTGCCGGCGTCGGACAGATCCTGCGAGTAGGGCGGCAGTTCGAGCGAGAAGGATTCCTTCTCGTTGATGCGGCCTTCCTTGCGGTCGAATTTCCAGTAGGTGATGCCGCCGCGATATTTCTCGTTGAATTCTTCCAGCGGGTAGAACTTCTTGTTTTCCAGCGGCGCGGCGTATTGCGCGGCGTCGATGATGTATTCGGTGTTCGGGGTGACGAAGGCGCCGCCGTGCATCGACTTGAAGATCGGGTTGACGACGATCTGCTTGGTCTCGAAGTCGCGCAGGTCGATCACGGCAATCCGCGGGTTGGCCTTGTCGTTGATGAACAGGAACTGGCCGTCGTATTTGCCCTGGGTCTCGGAGATCGCCGGGTGGTGGGTGTCGCCCCAGTTGATTTCCTTGCCGTCGATGTTGCCCTGCCGCAGCACGGCTTTCGAGTTCTCGTCGAAGCCGTAGCCCTGCCAGGGTTCGGGGGTGAATACACCAATATATTTGAGAATGCGCATCGAGGGGATGCCATAGACGATGACTTGACCCGACTGGCCGCCGGAGCTGAAGGCAACAAACTCGTCGCGCTTGCCGGTGGGGACGTAGGTCTTCGATGCCGCCAACAAATCCTGCTGGCTCAAGCCGCGCCGCTTCATCACGTCTTGCAGCGACTCCTGCGACCAGGCCACGCCCGCCGCCGTAAGGCTGAGTCCCGCCGCCAATAGCAGTGGGTAAGCCCGTTGTGTCAAATAGTTCATTTCCTGCCTCCCGAAATATGAAGGGTTGCCGTGCCGTCATCGAACCGAAGCCCGTGGCTGAATGCCACACGCGACAATTTGCCGCACTGCATCGATACTAGTCAGGAAACCAGACGAATCAAATCGGTTACGACTGATTTGGGGGGTAGGACTATTCCTATTCGACACCCCCGGGCGATAGCTCGTGCCGGATTGCGTAGCGCACCAGTTCAGCCACATTGCCGCAATTCATCTTTTCCATGATATGGGTCTTGTGCGTGCTGACCGTTTTTACGCTCAGGTTGAGGCTCCTGGCAATCTCCGTGACACTTTCGCCAGCGACGAGCAGCTGAAAGATCTGGTATTCGCGGTCGGACAGGCGGGTATGCGGCAATGCATCCTGCGGATTGCCACGCAGCATGCCGACGGCGAGCTTTTCCGCCACGGCGGCCGTGATGTACAGGCCGCCAGCGGCCACCTTGCGCAGTGCCGGCACCAGTTGATCCTCGGCGTTGTCCTTGCACAGATAACCCGCGGCGCCAGCCTTGAGTGCTCTGACGGCGTAAACATCCTCCTTGTGCATGCTGAGAATCAGGAGCGGTAATTTCGGCGCAAGTTGCTTCAATTGCTTGATGAGCTCGATGCCGCTCTTGCCGGGCATGCTCATGTCGAGCACCATGACATCCCAGTGCCCGCTACGCACCTTGTCAAGCGCCTCCGCGCCGTTGCTCGCTTCGTCGGCGACGATAATGTCGGGGTATTCGGAGAGCAAGTGCCTGAGGCCGGCGCGCAGGATGGCGTGATCGTCCGCGATGAGAATCCTGATCATGTTGGCATTGCCTCCCGAAAAGGCAGCCAGGCGCTAATGTGCGTGCCTTCGCCTGGCGTGCTGTCGATCTCCAGGCTGCCACCGAGCATCGTGACCCGTTCGCGCATGCCCAGTAGCCCGAAGGTCTTCTTGTTGCTGTCGGCGGCAAAGCCGCTTCCGTTGTCCCATACATCCAGCCGGATGCCATCTGCGGTTTCATCGATCTGCACCGACACTTCGCTGGCGTCGGCATGACGCGCGACGTTGGTCAAGGCTTCCTGGACGATGCGAAACACCGCCGTGGCCAGGTTGCTTTCCAGATCGAACTCCTCGCGGTTCATGCTCAAGTGGCAGGGCGTGCCGGTGCGCTGCGCGAACTGTGCCGCGTGATGTTCAATGGCGGCGGCAAGACCGAGACTGTCGAGCATCGCCGGCCGCAAATCCTCTGAAATGCGGCGCAACGCGACGATGCTTTGTTCAACGACGCCGAGCGCGGAGGCGACGTGCTCTGCCGCCGGGACACCGAGCGCACCGCACTTGCCACGCAGCCAGCCGAGGTCGAAGCGCAGCGCGGTCAGCGCCTGACCAAGTTCGTCGTGCAATTCGCGGGCGATTCGGGTGCGCTCCTCTTCGCGGATAGTTTGGAGAAAGGCGGCCAGTTCCCGTAATCGGGCTTCGGATTCCTCAAGTCGCTGCTTGTGTTGTTGCAGCACGGCCTCGTTCTCCCGCCGCTCCGCGTCCAGATGTGCATGCTCCGCGGCGCGGCGCCGCAGGAATGTCCAGTAGGCAAGTAGCGTGGCGATGCCGACAAACCATATCCCGGAGTGCCAATACTGAATGGTGCGCCAGGTTGGTTCCTGGGCCGACCAGTAAGTGTTCAGATCAACGGAAACCGCCGCCGCGCCGCGCAGGCCGCCGACGGGCACCAAGGTCTCGCGGTGGCATTCGAGGCATTCCTCTTCCATGCGCATCGGGATCATGACGCGCATCAGACCATGTCCCTTACCCTTCGGCATGGCCTCGGCGACCATCTCCGAGCCGGTCTCCAGGGTTTTCAGCGCCTGGGTTTCCCACTCGTCCGGCGCATTCTCGCGATTACGCAGTTGCAGTGAGGTGAGCCTTTCCTTGCTACCGTACTCCTTGTTGCTGACCTCCTGAATCCCGAGCAGGATATGGATCGGCGTCAAGGCAATCATTTTGAAGGTCTCGCCCGTGACGGTCGCCGCCTGCAAGCGCAGCTGATCACTCAACGCATCGATGTTGGGCGCCTTGTCTTCATCAATGAATACCCCGCCCACCTGGGAGGCCCATTTGCGAATCGCCATGTCTTTCTTGAGGTTGGCGATGGCGTCGATCCTGGCCAGTTGTTGCGCGGTGCGATTCAATTGATCCCGTTGTGTCCAGAGCGAGAACAGGACCAGCGCCGACCACAGAATGGCGACGAGCAACATGGTCGCCGGCGCGGCAACCTGCGCCAGCGGATTCTCGCGGACGGCATCCGTATTTCCTGGGGGATTTACGCGCATGAGCATTGATGTTTGCCGTGATGATTGATGGTGGCGAAGCACGGATATTCTGACATCAATAAAAAGGGGGAGCGGTTTCCCGTTCCCCCTTTTATCCAAAACCACCGGATGGCGTTACTTCACTTTTTTCGCGCCATTTTGTTCGAGGTAAGTTTTGGCGCGCAGGCCGAGGTCGGCGGTTTTGACCTGGTATTGCCAGATTTGTTCGGCCCAGAGGTTGGCATTTTCCCAATCCTTCTTGGCGG
>Ga0208244_100269_pt1 | contig 58349 bp, 54 predicted proteins | sample SubbioCR12Aug_5A_FD_184828 | JGI IMG/M metagenome (GOLD analysis project Ga0208244, IMG submission 184828) | Serpentinite rock and fluid subsurface biosphere microbial communities from McLaughlin Reserve, California, USA - CR12Aug_5A (SPAdes) | ecosystem: Environmental > Terrestrial > Deep... | reverse complement strand
CCTATTATATCAATTAGACTAATTTTATCCCCAATTTAAATCAAAAGAGGCTGCCCATTTGGACAGCCTCATTAAGGGGGATTTTGTTTGTCTTGAAAAAATAAAGTTGCCCTTATGAGTCAGCCTCTCGGGGTGAGGTTCTTCAGGCATTTTTATGTATAAGATTTGTTTCTTAATCCTGTCTATCTTGTAATCTTGATAATCCTGTTCAAGAAAATATCAATCCAACTCACTTCAACTTCAATCCGGCATCCAATAGTTGGTTGACCTTGGTCACTGTATTGGCTTCTGCGTAAAATCGAATCAAAGGTTCAGTTCCTGATGCACGGATTAAAAGCCATCCGCCGTCCACAAAAAATTTGTAACCGTCCGTAACTTGAATGTTCAAAACCTCGAATCTTCCTAATTTCTTGGGCTTTTTGTTTGCTGCATTCAAAATGGCAGATTTCACTTCCTCGGTAACATAGACATCTCTGCGGTTGAATCTGTGAATGCCGAATTCTTGGTCAAGCTCATCGCATAATGCTTTCAACGACATTTTCCTCTTTGCCATAATTTCGAGTACCAAAAGCGCGTTGAACAAGCCATCTCGCTCAGGAATATGCAGAATAGAGCTCAAACCACCGGATTCCTCGCCACCGATGAGGATTTTCTCCTCATTCATCAATTTTGCAATATGTTTGAACCCGACGGGAGTTTCGTGCAATTTAATGTTATTCTTCTCGCAATACATATTTACCATTGTGGTCAGCGAGACCGTTTTGGCTACTGCACCGCGTTTCTTTTTGTGCTCGAACAGATATTTCAACATGATCATAAAAATGCGGTGCGAATCAACGAAGGTGCCTTCATGGTCAATCAGCCCAAGTCTGTCGGCATCGCCATCGGTTGCAATTCCGATGTCGTATTTGCCTTCGACGACTTTGCTCATCAAAATCCCCAAGCATTCGCCGATTGGCTCGGGATGGTCAATCTCTCCGAAAGATGGATTGTATGTTCCGTGTATCTCATGCGCATTTGGCAAAAGATGCTTCATAGTATTGATTCCGGCGCCATACATAGGGTCGTACAAAATTTTAAATTTTGATTTGTTGATTGCTTCCAGGTCAATTTTCCGCTTCAAAAGCCTCAAATATGAATCTGCCGATGAAAACAAGCGAATTAACTTCAATTTGGTATATTCCTCCAATGTTCTGAATTTCATCAGTGGCGGCTTGTTCCAAATCTTTTTCAATTCAACTTCCAATTTCGCAATGTCCTCGGGTTTTGCAGGACCGCCAAAATTCGCTTTGATCTTATATCCATTATAAAGCGGCGGATTATGGCTCGCCGTAATCACTATTCCCAAATCTACATTTTTTTGCTTTGTATGATACGATACTTGCGGTGTCGAAGCAATGTTATCGGTCAGATAGACCGTTATGCCCTGCCATGCCAAAACACAAGCAGTTTCGATGGCGAATTGCTTTGATAAAAAACGCGTGTCATAACCAATCACTGCCGAATAATTTTTCGAGTTCGGGTTCGATTTTATAATCAATCGAGTGGTAGCCAATGCTACTTTTTGTACATTCTCGAAAGTAAAATCTCTGGCAATCAGTCCACGCCATCCATCAGTTCCGAATTTTATCATTTGAATCTATTTTGTTATTTGTACAAATTATGTTTATCTAACTTATAATACTACGACCTGCATAAATTCCTGCTGCGCCGAGTGCGTCTTCGATTCTCAACAATTGGTTATATTTTGCAACTCTATCGCTGCGACAAGGTGCACCGGTTTTTATTTGTCCGGCATTCATTGCTACTGCCAAATCTGCAATTGTCGAATCTTCAGTTTCGCCCGAGCGATGCGAGATGATTGTGGAATAGCCGTATTTCTGAGCCAAATGAATTGTATCAATTGTTTCAGTTAATGTTCCGATTTGGTTCAATTTAATCAAAATCGAGTTTGCTACGCCTTCTTCGATTCCGCGTGAAAGGAATGCAGGATTAGTCACGAAAATATCATCACCTACGATTTGAATTTTTTCGCCTAATTCTTCAGTCATCATTCCCCAGCCTTCCCAATCGTTTTCGCCAAGCCCGTCTTCGATTGAAATAATCGGGTAATTGTTGCACAAGTCAACATACCATTTAATCATTTCTTGAGATGTAAGCATATTGCCTGAGGATTTGAACATTTTGTATTTGCCGTCAACGTACATTTCACTTGCTGCAACGTCCAAAGCCAGTAAAATGTCATCGTTTGGTCTATAGCCTGCAGCAACAATTGCAGCAAGAATGACATCGAGAGCTTCTTCGTTCGATTTAAGTGATGGTGCAAATCCGCCTTCATCTCCAACTGTAGTACTATACCCTTTCGATTTGAGGACAGATTTGAGATGGTGATAGATTTCGGTGCCCATTCTGAGTGCATCAGAAAAATTATCCGCACCGACCGGCATAATCATGAATTCCTGAATGTCAACGTTGTTATCAGCGTGTTTGCCGCCGTTAAGAATGTTCATCATAGGTACAGGCAACATTTCAGCTCTGATACCACCCAAATATCTGTAAAGCGGCATTCCGTAATATTCTGCTGCAGCCTTAGCACTTGCTAAAGAAACGGCAAGAATTGCATTCGCACCAAGTTTTGACTTGTTTTCGGTATCGTCTAATTCCAAAAGCATGTCGTCAATTTGTCTTTGTTCTGTGGCATCCATTCCTTCGAGAGATTCTGCGATTATGTCGTTAATGTTTTCTACTGCTTTTCCAACGCTTAAACCAAGATAGTTACTACTATCGCCGTCGCGTAGTTCGTGTGCTTCATGTTCTCCGGTGCTTGCACCCGATGGAACGGCGGCAGTGCCAAAGGAACCGTCTTCAAGTACCACCTCACATTCAATAGTAGGATTGCCGCGTGAATCAAGTATTTGTCTTCCGTAAATTTCGTGTATTAGGGAACTCATTTTAAACTCCAAAATAAAATATTCAAAAATGATTAGTATAGATTACTAAGTTATCAAAAAAAATGCGAATTTCGATTAATTTTCTGTAAAAATTTTAGTTTTTGTGATTTTTTCGTGCTTTGACGATTTTAACAGCCGATATAAGTGCTGCTATCAAAGAATTCGGTGATGCAATGCCTTTGCCCGAAATTCCATATGCTGTTCCGTGATCCGGCGAAGTTCTAACAACAGGCAAACCTGCAGTAAAATTGACACCCGTACCATGTGCCAACAATTTCAAAGGAACTAATCCTTGGTCATGAAACATCGCTACAATACCATCGAAGTTTTTATAATCACCATGAGCAAAAAATCCGTCTGCCGGATACGGTCCACGAACTAATACTCCATCAGTTTTTAAATGGTCCAAAGCAACGCTAATGATAGTATTTTCTTCCATCCCGATTTTACCATTCTCTCCGGCATGAGGATTCAGCCCGAGAACTGCAATTATGGGTTTTTCAATTCCAAAATCAATTTTTAAAGAATTATTGAATTGACTAATCAATGCAATCAATTTCTCCTTTGTTATCAAATCAGGTACTTTTCTTAGTGGCTCATGAATTGTAGCCAAAGCTACTCTCAAATCATCTTTGAATAATATCATCAAAGGCGACGTTACTTTCGATTTTTCAGCCAACATCTCGGTTTGTCCGGGATATTTGAATCCGGCAAGATAAGCAGATTCCTTGCTGATTGGCAATGTTACCAATGCATCAAATTTATGATTGAGCGTTTGGACAATTGCTTTTTCGAGCGACTCCACAGAAAGTGAGCCTGCATTTCTGGTCACTTTCCCAAATTCTACAGGGGAGTAGTTATCGCACTCAAGTATCTTCATGTAATGGTCTGAGACTATTACACGTTCATTGAGAATTTCAATATCATAACCAATTTTTTTTGCATATTCCAGCAATGATTGACTGTTGCAAGCCAAGTAAAATTCAGTATCTTTGAAATATAAATTCGATGACATAACATCGGCGGACTTTAGCAAAGTTTCCAAACCGATGCCATTAACATCTCCACAAGTTACCACAATTTTCATTCTTTGTTTCTTTTTCTATAATAATAAAATATCGGAATCCCAATTAAAACCATTAACAAGCCCCAAACTGAATTTATCATTTCACTTTCGCCATTAATGTAATTACTAATATCATTAAATAAAGTCAATATTACAAAAATAAGGGAAAAAAGGACAAATAGTATCGGTAATATGGGATAAAAAGGTACTTTATATGGTCGATGTACATCCGGCATCTTTTTGCGAAGTACAAAAACTCCATATGCACCAAGACCATAGAATATCCAAGAGACAAAAATGAGCATATCGGTCAAATCATCAAATGAGCCGCTAAAAACAAAGGCACAGGACCAAATACATTGCAAAATCAAAGCATTTGCAGGAGTTCTGTACTTTTCGTGCACTTGACCAAGACCCGAAAAGAAGACTTTGCGTCGAGCCATTGCAAAATATACTCGGGCGCTTACCATGATTGTACCGTTGGCTGTGCCAAATGTCGAAATCATCACAAGAGCCGTAACAACTCCTGCGGCAATTGGACCTAAGGCTCTTTCGGCTGCATCGGCTGCCACAAGATGCGATTGTGCAGCAATTTCAATTGGCAAAACATAAAAAACGGAAAGATTAGTCAGAATATAAACACCAATGACGATTAAAGTGCCGATAGTCAAAGCCATAGGAATATTCTTCGCCGGATTTTTCACTTCTCCTGCGATGTAAGTGACATTGTTCCAACCGTCATAAGCCCAAAATGCCGCAGACAACGCCGCCACGACTCCACCAAGAATGCCAAGCCCCGCAAATGAAAAATTCGGAATGTCATTCGTCAGATTTTCAGTTGTACCATTGCCAAATACAAACCCGGCAAAAATCAACAATAAAATTGCCAACACTTTAGTTGTTGTGAATATATCAGCAATTCTGCCGCCATTTTTGATACCGAAATAGTTCGCAATTGTCAGAAATATGATAACTCCTGAAGTCAGCATTTTAACACCAACATTCTTGAGAGGATAAATCACACCTACAAATGGCATATATAATTTGAAATTATTCTCAATTTCAGCCGCAAATCGAGGAAGTTGGAAAAAGTATTCGCTATATTCAGCAAAAACATATGCAATTGATGCTATCGAAGCAGTTTGAATTACTGCCAAAAGCGACCATCCATACAAGTAGGCAGTCAAATCACCATACATCTTTCGGAAATAGACATATTGTCCTCCTGTTTCGGTAATCATCCCTGCAATTTCTGCGTTTGTCAATGCACCTGCTAAGGTTATCAATCCTGCGACAATCCAAATTAGCATCACAAGCTCGGGCGAGCCCAAATACATTGCCATCACTGATGGCTTTTTGAAAATTCCCGAGCCGATTACGGCACCTACTACTATTGCAATCGTTGTGTATAAACCAAGTGCTTTGATTAAATCTTTCTTGTCGCTCATTGGAAATAAGATATCTGAAAAAAACAAAACTCTACTTTCAAATATTATAAAAAAGTTTAACTATACAAAATCTTAATTTCTAATTATGAAGTATGAAGAAATGGTTAAAATATTTTCATGTGATTTTTTTATTTGGTGAGTATGAAAAAAATTAATACATTGTGTCATATTTTTTACACACTTTTTGATTTTTTTTCGTTAATTTGTTTAGATGTTAGATTTTATTATGGGATTATAGTGCTAACAGCAATTATCATAGGTGCAGTAATTGGTTTTATCTTGGCGATGCCACCGGGACCGGTTGCAATGGCTTGTGTCAAGGTTGGACTTCAAAACGGGCGTAGGGAATGTTTTGAGCTGTCAATCGGCACAGCACTTATGGATACTGTCTATTGCGTTATTGCTATTTTTGCCGCCACTGCCGTAGAAGCCACTTTAAGCAATTTTTTAGATTCAAATCCTCTTATATACCTCACAATACAAATCGTAATCGTAGCCCTGTTAGTATATTTTGGATTGTCTCAATTCAAAAAGAATAAAATCGAAACTGACGAAGTCAGCTTGAAAAAGTCTCCTACTTTTATATCTACACTCAAAAGCCGTGGACCATTTTTGTTAGGCGTTGCGATGGCATTGACTAATATTGCCAATCCTTCCTTTATGTCCACACTTATGCTAATGACTGCATGGGTCAACAAATTGGACTTGTTCGTATCATCATTCGGGACTAATTTGTTGTTTTCGATTGGATTTGGAATCGGCAATTTTTCTTGGTTATTCCTTCTCGCTTATTTTGTAATGCGAAACAAACACAAACTTTCCGAAACATCAATGTTGCGAATCAAGCAATTTGCCGGACTAACTTTTATAGGTTTCGGCGGATTTTTGGGATGGAGATTAGTCGCATTTACAAACTGGGCTCAAGTATTCAAGATTGCCTTCAGTTTCTAATACCCACCCCGCACCAACTTAGGTCTTAGCTTTTTTCGACTTAGCAATATCCTTACGCAATGTTTCCGCCATATAGATTCCTACTCTTGTTGCGGCATCATTAATTGCATTGCGAAGTTGGTCTTCGCTCAATGAAGCCAATTCAGTAGTTTGAAGCACATTCTTTAGCGTTCGTCCCATCGCAGTTTCTTCCCCTCCGTAATAGCTTCTCAATGGGTATGATTCGGATTCAGTGTTTTCCCATACTACTTCGCCATCATTGCGAGAAGTGATTTGGGTGCTAGCTTGCACTTTAATATAAATTGATCCGGACGTAGAATGTAATCGAATTTCCTCGACCGTAGTAGTTGCCACAAATTCAGCATCATCCACCAAATCCCACACAGGCTCTACCATCAGATATTTGCGTAAAGTAGTGCCAACTCCATCTGAAACTGCGTAAGCGACTGAATCCGGATTCACAGCACGTATTAATTTGTTTTCCAATTCAGAGCCTACAAATATGCTTGATACCGATACAGCAATGTTGGCTATAGTTTCACCGGTTGATTTTTTCTCATTTGTCGGTGGGGCTTCATCATGTATAATCTCAACCTGACGGGCATTTGCCGAAACGACTTCTTCAAAGTAGATTTTCTTTCGATTCAAATCATAATTTTCAAGATTATTAGTTCGACAGCCTGCAAAAGCCAATGTCACAGCGAATAGTATTAATATTATTTTTTTCACGTCTTTCCTTTATGACAATGTTCAAAAACGTATTACGAATAATTCTTAATTTTAGTTACAAATTTTTAAAAAATGTCTGACGAAAAGAAAGCACCTGAAAAATATCCGAGTGAAGAATTCAAAAGCAAGGTCTCAAATCTGCCAACTGCTCCGGGTATTTACCAATATTTTGACGAAAACGAGAAATTGATATATATTGGCAAAGCTAAAAATTTGCGCAGTCGAGTGCGTTCATATTTCCATCTCGGCAGAATGGGCGATGCCAAGACGAATGCAATGTTGGATAAAATTCGCAATGTTGAAGTAATTTTGGTTGACTCGGAAGTTGAAGCACTTATACTCGAAGACACGCTAATCAAAAAGCACAAGCCCAGATATAATGTGCTTTTGCGTGACGACAAAACATATCCTTATATCAAAGTTACAAATGAGCTATATCCGCGATTAATCCCTACGCGAAGAGTCGATAAAGACGGCTCAAAATATTTCGGACCTTTCACTGAAGTCAGGAATATCAAACAACTCATGAAAATCATTCGTACTTTGTTTTATATACGTAGTTGCGATTTGAATATAAACGAATTAAGCATCGAGAAAAAGAAGCACCGAATTTGCCTTGATTTTCATATACACAAATGCCAAGGACCTTGCGAGGGACTCGTGAGTGTAGAGGAATATCGCAATAATGTCCGAAATGCTACTAAAATTTTGCAAGGAAAAACTAACGAACTTGAAAAAATACTCGTATCGGAAATGCAAAAATTTGCCGAAGAAATGAAATTTGAGCAAGCTGCGGTTATGCGAAATAAATTGGCAATTTTGAAGGATTATACAAATAATCAAAAAATTGTTTCCGCCGATTTGATGGACCGCGATATTTTTGGGTTGACTCGAATTGATGATTTGGCTTGTACATTAGTTTTGAAGGTTCGCGACGGCAAATTAATCGGCAAACGCCATTATATAATCAAAAACGCAATCGAAAAAACTGACGAGCAAATCATGCAACGCACGATTGAAAAATGGTATATGGAATCCGATTTCATTCCGCGGGAATTGTATTTACCGTGCGATGTCGATGATATTGAGTATATGACTGATTGGCTCACAGAATTGCGCGGCAAATCGCTTGACATTTTGCTTCCCAAAATCGGCGATAGGCGAAAATATGTCGAAATGGCTAATACGAACGCACATTTCATGTTGAAGGAATATATCATGGCTCAAGAAAAGCGCGAGCAAGTTGTGCCACGACCGGTGCTTTCTTTGCAGCGTGATTTAAGGCTCAAGAATGTACCTCGACGAATTGAATGTTTCGATAATTCTCACCTCCAAGGCACGGATTTAGTATCTTCGATGGTCGTCTTTGTGGACGGGAAGCCCAAAAAGTCCGAATATCGTAAATATAAGAATTTAACTGTTTTGCGAAATGACGATTTTGAAGCAATGCGAGAAGTCATCAGAAGGCGTTACACACGGGCTATCAACGAAGAGAGCGAGCTGCCCGATTTGATAATCGTTGATGGTGGCAAAGGGCAGCTGTCCTCAGCTTATGGCGTTTTGCATGAGCTTGATCTTACCGAAAAAATTCAGATTATCGGTCTTGCAAAAAGGCTCGAAGAGGTCTTCCTGCCCGGCAAAAGTGAGTCAATGATATTGCCACGAACATCGAGCAGCCTTCGGCTAATCCAGCAACTTCGCGACGAAGCCCATAGATTTGCCATAACCTATCACCGTTCATTACGCAAAAAACGCACTCTACATACCGAGCTTCAAGACATAAAGGGGATTGGCAAATCAACGGCTGAAAAATTGCTAAAGCATTTCGGCTCCGTCACAGCAATCAAAATCGCCGGAATTCGAGATTTGGAACGAATTGTCAATTCAAAAATTGCACTCAAAGTGATGGAACATTTTCAGCAGGAAGCAGCGAAGGGAGAGGAGTAGGGAAAGAGACGTGTTAAGCAGGGACGATGATAGAAGATTCAAACATGTTAATCTGAGAGCTTGTCGGCAATGCTTCCAAATAGTTGGAAATGAACAATTCTTTGCCTATTTGGTCAGAATTTTTCCCTACATTTCGCATTCCATATGTCATATCCCAAGACATTATGTTTGCAAACGAAAACAAATCTCTTATATATTGGCTATCATCATAGGTTATGAGCCAATTGTGCGTACAATTTTTCATATTGTTGGCAAATCTTAGGTGGTCAAATGACTTGTGCATATTTCCATTTTTGCCGTAAAGTGCAGATTTTGTAGCTGAAAAATAGGGTGGATCGAGAAAGATGAAAACATTGTCGCCATCTGCTTTTACTAATTCTTCATAATCGGAGCAAGTAATATTAGTTCCATTCAGAAGCTCGGCAACTTGTTTGAGCTTCTGTATGCTATTATTTGTAAATCTACCTTCAAAAGCAGCCTGACTGAAACCTCCGCTTAAACTTGTCCCTGAAAAGGTAATCCTATTGTAAATGAAAAATGCAGCTGCTCGTTCCAAATCACCGAAATTTTTCAAATTCTCGTTTAAAAATTTATGTAATTCCTTTCCATTTTGAAATTTCAAACGCCACTCGTAAATTTTATCGAAAAGTACATGCACATCTTTCTGCAACATCATCCAAAATGCATAAAGTTCAGGATATAAATCATTCACCCAAAATTGCTTGTTTTTTTGGACTTGTTTCAAATACAAAAACATTGAACCGCCACCCAAGAAAGGTTCTCTGTATTCATCGAACTCAGGAACCAAAGTTGAGATCAAATCAACTGCTCGGCTTTTACCACCCGGATATCTGAGAGGGCTTTTTATCATGATGAATGTTGGATATTTATTGTGAAATTGTTCAAACGTGCTTCCTTAAAGATTTCTTGGATAAAGAGAAGTTGATTGTTAGTAAGTAAATTCGCTTTTACAAATTCCTCAAAATTGATTTTACTACTGTTGGAACTAACTTCACCAACTAATTTTGATGAAGTGAGATTCAAATATGCTTCATTTTGATATGTGATTCCATTTACTTCAACATCTACCAAGTTGCTAAATAAAACCATTTTCAATAAGCCGTCTTTTATATCGCCTCTACTTGGGAAGAGATTGTTTGCACTATGTTTGGATTCAATCAACTTCAATTTTGTTTTATCTATTAAAATTTCATCAACAGTCAAATAATACAGTCCACCAAGATAGTTGTTTATTGTAATTTTTGCTTTAGTTAGCGAAGCCAATCTTTCTTTGGGCTGAATTGTTATGAACTCTCTTGATTGTGATTGTAATGCCTTATTTCTAGAAAAATTCATAAAAAGGGAAACGTCTTTGCCGATTTGTTCCTTAAATTTTACTATACCATCCGGATTGTGTAGTTGTACTCCTGTGTCAATCGAAATTTGTTCATATGAAGTTCTAACGTTATCAATTATATTATGAATGTTGGCGTTCAATTCATTCAGGTTCCAATGTAAAGCTGAACTATGATATTGGCTAATTTCAATGATTTTGGACTTTATATAAGAGTTTTCAAATTGTTGCTTTGTGATTTTAGAACCTCTTTTAGATGCTTTATGATAGTAACCAAGTATAACATAAACATCTAACAGGGACATGAGCGAGATTGTGTCCCATTGAATATAATCTCTATCTCCTAACAAACCTTCATCTTTTATTATAGGGATGATAGTTATTCTTTTGGGATAAGATAAAGTATTGTAAACTCTTTCATAAGGATATGAGCGAGTTCTCTTTGGCGACACCCACTTCGATATAGCAAACTGATGTTTACCATGTTCTATGAGACACGCTGTTGGCAGTTTATTAACATCATTAGAATCAAGTGCAAACGCAGGGAGCAAATTACTGTTTGTGAACTTGTATTTTATTCCCGTAATTCTCGCTGTAATCTCCATAATTTTTTTTCTCGTTTTCTAAATCCCTAATGTTAAATCTACTCCTTTTCCCCCTCATCCCCAAAAACTAAATGAAAAGCGCCGCGCAAATGCCCTGATTTATATCGGGTAGCTAAGTCATCGGGATATAGTTCCTTAATCTTTTTATACAAATCTGCATTTAATTCTTCTCCCGGAGTGCCGTGACAACTCAAGCAAAAGCTTTGCACAATTATTGGTTTGAAATAATGCAATTTGCCATCAGCTTTCATTAGCAATGGCTGTGGGACTTCACCGACATGCTCGTCGTAAGTGTAATCGAAAAGCACACCGTCCTCCAAATCATCAGGTTTGTTCTGAGGGTTTCGGTAATCAGCCGATACACGTTTAATCGTCATGCCTGTGCCGTCCACAACTTTGGATGTGAACGGCAAAGCATTGATATTACAAAACTGAATTGCATTCTCGTATCCGCCTTCGCTGATTGCTTTCATCAATTCGGCTTTTAATTTTTCCGATACTAAATTTGTTATGCTGTCGCCAATTGCCATATAGCGCTTTTCAGATTCAGAATATGTTCGCTGCTCTGCCTTGATGATAGGTTCTGGAATAGGCTCCTCCTCCTTTTTCGAACAAGCTGTTAAAACTAACAATGATAGCAGGGCTACATTAAAAATTGACAATCGCATAAGAGACTCCTGATAAATTATCGGATGATTAGTTTAAAGTTTTTTCGCCGGGATTCCAATTGCAAGGTGTTTGTTTGCCACTTTGCAATGCTTCTAAAACTCTGAGTACTTCGAGTGTGTTGCGACCGACCGCTTCGGGATGTATAACGGAATAAACCAAATCGCCATCGGGATTGATTATGTATAATCCGCGAAGTGCATAGCCGGTTTCTTCTTTCAAAACTTCGTAATTAGTTGCTATTTTGCGAGTGAAATCAGCAAGCATCGGATAGGGTAGATTCTTCAAACTATTGTGTGATGAGCGCCAAGCCAAGTGCGAATAGTGGCTGTCAGTCGAGCATGCGATTACTTCGCAATTCAATTCTTTGAATTTATCATATTGTAACCCGAAATCTTCTATTTCAGTTGGGCAAACAAATGTGAAATCCAATGGATAGAAAAAAAGTACAACCCACTTACCTTTATAATCATCAATTGATATTTCGACAAAGGCGTTGTCAGGCGTAAGCAAGTCTGCATTACCGCCAATTACCGCTTTCCCTCTGAAATCCGGTGCTTTTTTTCCTACTAATAAACTCATAAATTTTCCTAATATATTTTTAAATTATAAATGATCAATAGCATTTTGAACGTAATTTCTGAACCTTTAGTGTTACTTTTTATTTCGATTTGCAATTCTAATATGAGTAATACGTAAAACCTAATTCTTATTATGACAAATTGTATTTAAAAAAACAGAAAATCAAACATGGCTAAAACAGTTGAAAGCAATTTTAAATCCTTGGTGATTGTGGAGTCACCATCTAAAGCAAAAACAATTGAAAAAATTCTTGGTTCAGATTTTTATGTGGCTTCAAGCGTGGGGCATATCAGAGATTTGCCCAAAAAAGATATGGGAATTGACATCGAAAACGGCTTTAAACCTACATACGAAGTGAATCAAGATAAACAAAAAGTTGTCACAGAATTGAAAAAATTGGCTAAGCAAGCCGAAACAGTGTGGTTGGCTACGGACGAGGATCGTGAAGGTGAGGCTATTGCTTGGCATCTTTTCGAAACTTTGAAGCTCAGTGACAAAAAAACGAATCGTATCGTTTTTCACGAAATTACTAAAACTGCCATTCTTAATGCAATCGAGAATCCTCGTTCCTTAGATAAAAATTTGATTGATGCCCAACAAGCACGTCGTGTACTTGACCGACTTGTGGGATATGAACTATCACCCGTTTTGTGGAGAAAAGTCAAAAAAGGTCTTTCTGCCGGTCGTGTACAATCCGTCACAGTTAGAGTAATTGTAGAACGTGAACGCGAAATTGACGCATTCGAATCTGAACCGAATTATCGTGTTGTTGGCGAATTCATTTCGGAAGAAGGAAAGAAATTCAAAGCTGAACTAAAGAAACGTTTTGAAGATTTCGACAAAGCAAAAGCATTCTTAGAAAAAATTCGCAATTCCGATTTTAAAATAACAGACGTAGTTGTTAAACCATCAAAACGAACTCCATCTGCTCCATTTACAACCTCAACATTGCAACAGGAAGCATCCCGTAAATTGAGTTTTTCCGTGAAACAAACGATGGTAGTAGCACAAAAATTGTACGAAAGTGGATTTATAACATATATGAGGACAGATTCGCTCAATTTAGCTGACTCTGCTCTCGAACAAGCAAAAAAAGTAATTAGTGCCGAATATGGCAGTAAATATTTCCATCTTCGCCATTACAAGACAAAATCAGCTTCGGCTCAAGAAGCTCACGAAGCAATTCGTCCGACAGATATGTCTAAATCGGTAATCAAGGGCGATTCCAACATGATGCGATTGTATGATTTGATTTGGAAACGTACAATGGCTTCCCAAATGGCTGATGCTGAACTTGAACGCACTACAGCTAATATTGAAATATCTAACGATAATAATGTTTTCGTTGCGACAGGTGAAGTAATCAAATTTGACGGCTTTTTGAAGTTATACTTTGAATCAAGCGACGATGAAAACGGTATCGATGACGAAACAAAAATATTACCACCACTTGCCAAAGGGCAAATAGTTGATTATTCTTCAATTACTTCACGTGAAACTTTCAAAAATCCGCCTCCGAGATACACGGAAGCAAGCCTTGTGAAGAAATTGGAAGAACTCGGTATTGGTCGCCCTTCGACTTATGCTCCTACTATCTCAACAATTCAAGATAGAGAATATGTCGAAAAGAAAGACAAAGAAGGTAAGCAGCGAACTTATTCATATTTCAATTTGACACGCAATGGCTTAAAATCCGAACAGAAAACTGAAATTACCGGTGCTGAAAAATCTAAGTTATTCCCGACTGACATCGGAATGGTCGTAAATGACTTTCTGATGAAATTCTTTCCCGTAATTGTGGATTTCAATTTTACTGCTAAGGTAGAAAGCGAATTTGACGATATTGCTAAAGGGAAAAAAACTTGGCAAAAGATGATTCAGGGCTTTTATGGCAAATTCCACAAGACTATCGAAGCCTCTCAAGATATTAAACGTACTGATGCTGTCGAAAATCGTGTTTTGGGGAATGACCCGAAAACAGGCAAACCAATTATTGCCCGAATAGGCAGATACGGACCAATGTTGCAAATCGGCGAATCTGATGATGAGGATAAGCCGAGATTCGCTAAAATGCCGAAAAATTCGAGGATTGACCAAATCACCCTCGAAGAGGCTTTGAAGGCATTCGATTTGCCGCGTATAATCGGAGTTGATTCAAATGGTATCGAAATCTCAGCTCAAATAGGACGTTTCGGACCATATCTCAAACATGATAAAATCTTCGTCTCTATTAAAGAGGAAGAGATTCATGAAATAACGCTCGAAGAAGCAATTATTAGAATTGAAGCTAAAGCTGATGCCAAAAAAGCTAATACTTTGAAAGAATTTGAAAACGATGATTCAATCAAAGTGCTAAATGGAAAATTCGGTCCCTATGTTACTGACGGCAAGAAAAACGCCAGAGTTCCGAAAGACAAGAATCCTGCTGATTTGACTCTCGAAGAATGTAAAGAATTACTCGATAAAGCTGTTGTAAAGCCAAAAACACGTGTCGCAAAAAAGAAATAAAAAATATGAAAGTAAAATTATTTTTCATTCGTAAAACGAAGGCAATCTTTTTGAAGCTGAAATTACACAAAATTTTCGGCTTAATGAATGGTTTTATGTTCAATTTGTCTTATTTGAATGAATTTTCGCGTTGGAGAGCTTCGATTATCAAGCCCGAATTAGATGACTTTTTCAATCCAAACTTCGGTACAGGCAGAAGATTTGAGCTTTTCGACTTTATCATGAAAAAGTACGCTTTAGATTGCCCGATTGATTATCTCGAATTTGGAGTGGCTTATGGCAGAACATTCAAATGGTGGGCTGGAAATAATAACAATGCAGATTCGCGATTCTATGGATTCGATACTTTCGAAGGTCTTCCTGAAGATTGGAATTTGTTCAAAAAAGGTGATATGTCCGCTGATGGGAAATTACCCGAAATCAATGACAATAGAGCTGATTTTTTAGTCGGACTATTCCAAGACACATTGCCGGTTTTTCTTCAAAATTACAAAAATGAAAGACGCAAAGTAATCCATATTGATGCCGATTTATACACTTCAACTTTGTTTGTGCTTACTTCTATGGCACACCTTTTACGCAAAGATGACATTATCATTTTTGACGAATTCGGGGTGCCGATGCATGAATTCAAAGCATATATGGAATTTACAAAAGCATTCCGAATAGAAACTGAAATAATCGCTGCTGTAAACAATTACTTCCAAGTTGCTTTTATAGTTAAATAATTATCTTTCGATTACAAATGGATAAACGTCAGTCGTGGAAACGCTTGCCAATCGGACGAAATATTTACCGATAGCCAATTCGCTTGCGTTGAAACTGTACAAATAATACTCCGAGAATTTATTTCCCGAAATTGTGATTAGCTCTTTGACTTGTTTGCCTGTAATATCAATTACATCAATAGTTATTAAGTTTGATTCAGTCACTGCGAATTCGATATTGACTTGGTTGCCGGTCGAGGGATTCGGATAAATTTTATGAATGAAAGCATTTTTTGGACGAGAATTAAAGGCTCCATCAGGGTTTATTTTCATTGGTAATAATGACTTAATATCTTTTGAAGTATTAACGAGTGCTTCATAATCCGCATTTGCAAATACAACGAAAGTTACTCTTACAGTGTCATCAGGTCTCACTCTGAGCGGTCCTGAACCAATCACCATACTAACATCTTTCACTCCCGATTCTGCTCTTGCAATACCATTGCTCATCATATACCATTTTTCTTTAGTGCTAAATCCGTCGTAAACACCGAAATTATCTTCGCTTGTGCCGTCATTATCAATTGCATAGAAATTATTCTCGCCTTGATTTAGCATTTTCACGGCAGCTAGCGGATAGCTTTCATTTGCAATATTTTGAACATAGCCGAATTCATTGTCTGAATCCCATTTTGCAACATTATTAGAACCACCAGGACCAATATCCCAATCGAAATACATTGCCACAAACAATGAATCGCGATAGAGACCCGATTGGTTAATCACATCGTAATTCAAAACGAGTGCATCTCGAAGACCTTCCGAGCTTAATATAAATGCGTTATTAAGCACGGAAACACCCACCATGACTGAATCCAACTTTTCTTTGAATTCCGTATAAGTGTGATTTACTTCCTCAGTTCTTTCAACAAATTCGATTGATTTTACGATTTCAAAGTGGCGATTAGCATTATTTCCGCTTGCACCTCGGGCAACGTTTGCTACCATAGAACTATCTGCAGCTATCATCAATGCACCTTCAAACAGCATACCTGATGATTGATTCCACGCAAAACCTTCTCCCATCTGATTATTCGGGAAATCGTTATATGCAACATTACCTTGACTTGTTACCGTCGCTTTCAATTTATTGGTTTTAAGAGTCCGCCATGATGGACGAGCCATTAGTTCGATAGCATTTACATTTGTGAAATAGCCGTCGCGAGTGATTTGGATTCGCACATTAAATCTATGATTGATCGGAATATCGTCAGGTATCCGCAAACGTAAGGATTGACCTGCACCTACAATTGAATTCTTGAGTATTGTGCCTACCCAAACGCTATCAACAAGCATTTCGGCATTAAAAGTTTCTGCATAGGCTTTGATGTAAACCGAATCAACATCTGCCAAGTAATTGCTCAAAGTCAAATTGATTGATATTAAATTTCCGGGCGATACGATATCATCGCCATCTTCATCAATTACTTCCGTAGTATGAAGCGAAACCCATTTTGGGTCTTTTTTGGTAATGGCGTTTAGCAAATTTACTCTGCCGGCACCAAGTTTCCCGATATAGAATGTATTTTTGTCATAAAAATTATCCGATGTAGCTTTTAGTACTTCAGCGACTTCTTTGTTTGAATATTCAGGGAACATACTCCTGACAACTGCAGCGCAAGCTGCAACTACGGGCGATGCCATTGAAGTGCCGTCCCATGAAGTATATATATCAATTGGTATCGTTGACATAATTTGAGTACCCGGCGCTGAAATATCAACTGTGGAATGGAAATTCGAGAACCCCGACCTTTGGTCTAATGCGGTGGAAGAAGCCACCGAGATGATTCCGTCATAAGCAGCTGGGTAAAATGAAGATTCGACCGCATTATTGCCCGCAGCGGCTACAATTACGCAACCGTAGGTATTTGCAGCGTCAATTACTTCTTGCTCGGCTTCAGAAAATCCACCACCGCCCCAACTACAATTTATGACCTGGGCACCATTCATAGCAGCATACAATACTCCATCGTAACCATTAACCAAAGTTCGGCTGAATTGCGAGTCATAGCCTATCTTTACAGGCATGATTTTTACTTTGTTCATGATTCCTGCTATCCCTTTTTCGTTATTGCGAATTGCAGCGATAATTCCCGCTACGTGAGTACCGTGAGCGTGCCCCGGCTTTGGGTCGTTGTCAAACCCGCTCTCGTCCGAGTTGCTCCCAAAATCCCAACCCATGAAATCATCTACAAATCCATTCTCATCATCATCAATTCCGTTTGTTCTTTTGTCATTCCCTTCATTGTCCAATCCGTCTTCTCCCGGATTGATGTATAATGTGCCAAGCAAATCTTCGTGTAAATAATCAACACCTGTATCAACTACTGCCACTACTATAGTGTCAGAATCAGTCGAATCCATAATTTCCCATGCAGGTATTACTCCAATCAGTGGAAGCATATATTGTTCTAAAAGCAATGAATCATTTGGCAAATCAGCAAATTGCCTGATGAAAATTGGCTCTGCGTATTCGATTTCAAATAAATTTGAAATTTTCTTTGCTGCGACTAATGGGTCAATTGGTGAAGTGTATTCAAAGACAAGTATTCTGTGAATGGGAGAAGTAACATTGCTTCCACCGCCCAAACTCATCAAGTTATCATTATGACGCAAGTTGTGTTGTTCAATTAGTGCAGGATTCAGAAATGTTCTATGTTTATATTGCCCCAAAAGCGAATTCAGCACTTGCTTTGTTTCATTGCTCAATGATTCGACGCTATTGGTCTTGATTTTGATAACCACTTTGTTGGCATAATACTCTGGGTGCAGTTCTTCCGCCAAAGATGGCATATATAAGATAAAAAACAAAAATATTATAATTTTTTTCATACTTTTAAATTGTTAGTTTTGTAAAAACAAACTTAAGACACATTAGTCAAACAAAAGTTACAAATTCGGATTAAATTTTGAAATATTTTATGCTCAAGAAAATACTTTTACTCATATTTCTCTTAATTTTTGCAATAAGTTGTAGCGAAGACAACTCTACCAATACTTCAGACGAAGAGCTTGATGAATGGGTTGGGCAAATGCTCATGGTCGGGTTCAGAGGATTGGAAATTGATGATAATTCGCAAATCGCTCAACAAATCAAAAATGGTCGTGTAGGTGGTGTGGTACTGTTTAGTCGTGATGTTGCTATCGGTAGCGGCATTAGAAATATTCAATCTCCTTGGCAAGTAAAAATACTTAATTCGCAATTACAATCTTATGCTAAAATACGATTACTAATTGCTGTTGACCAAGAAGGTGGATACGTTGCAAGGTTGAATGAATTTTTTGGTTTTCCTGAGACCGTTTCGCAACAATATCTTGGTGAATCCGATAGTGAATTTTTGACAACTCTTTTTGGTCAATTAACAGCTAAAACTCTTAGTGAAGCCGGATTCAATCAAAATCTTGCGCCGGTAGTTGATTTGAATATTAATCCCGAAAGCCCTGCAATTGGAGCAATAGAGCGAAGTTTTTCCGCATCACCAGATGTTGTTGTTCGCAATTCGGCAATTTTGATTAATGAGCATCGCAAGAAAAAAATCATCACAACATTGAAGCATTTTCCGGGTCATGGTAGCGCCCAATCAGACTCTCATCTTGGGTTTACTGATGTTACTTCGACTTGGCAGAACATCGAACTCGAACCTTACAGACAACTCATTGACTTGGATAAGGCAGATGTGGTTATGACAGCACACGTTTTCAATTCCAATCTTGATGCCCGATATCCTGCAACTCTCTCGAAAAATATCATTACAGGAATTTTGCGTGAGCAATTAAATTTTGATGGTGTGGTAATAACTGATGATATGAACATGAAATCCATTACTGAACACTACGGACTTGAAAATGCAATCGAATTAACTATCTTAGCCGGTTCGGATATTATCATTTTTGCTAACAATCTTATATATGATGAAATTATCGCTGATAAAGCCCATAAAATAATAATTGATTTGGTCAAAAACGGAAAAATTTCGCGAGAGCGAATCAAGATTTCCTATGATAGAATCATGAAACTGAAATCTCAATATTTGATAAATTGATATTAATCTAAAAAATTTTCAACTTTTTTTTGAAATATTGTTGAATTTGATTAATTTCGCTTAGTACAAATCAATAATAAGTTAGTACTTTATTTATTTTCAGTTAATAAAAAGACGAATGATGTTTGCTGCCAAGAAAAAGGGTTATGCAGGGAAGCCTGCAAAAGAACCCATTAAACCTGTGAAATTAAATCAATGTGACGTTGATATTCTTCACTACCTAAGAGACGAAATGCGAGAAGTGATTTCAATTCATGAAAAACTCTCTAAATATAGCGACCAAGAAATCAGCCTTAATTTATCATGGCTTGAGAAAAAGAACTTTATTAAGAAAATCATTGGTCACAACCCATTCGGAATGAATACAATTTCTTATACATTAGATTATTTGGGTAAGGATTATTTCGGTTAATAGGTTAATCATTTCAAATCTACTTGAATTTTATCAACTGATTGACTTTTTGAACATTTTATACAAAATAAAACCGATGTTCAAACTTCTTGGCATAGATATAAATTTTGTAAATAATATGTAATCGAAAAATGGGAACTACATCAGATTTAAGACCGGGTGCTTATATCAAATACAATGGCGAACTATGCCAAGTGCTTGATTCACAGCACAGAACTCCGGGAAATCTCCGTGCCTTTTTCCAAGTGAAAATGCGAAACGTTCGTTCAGGCAAACTGACCGAAAACCGATTTCGTGCAGGCGAATCAATTGAGTTTGTGCGAGTTGATAAAAAATCATACCAGTATCTATATAAAGATGGCGATTCTTTAGTCTTTATGGACCAAGAAAATTACGAACAAATTCCGGTCATGCAAGAGGTAATTGGAGATAGTATCCGATTTTTAAAAGAAAATCAAGAAGTATCAGTCAATTTTGAAGGCTCAATTATTCTTGGCGTTGATTTGCCCCCGAGCGTAACACTTCAAATTATTCATACTGAACCTGGAATGAAAGGAGACACTGCCACAAATGCTTTAAAACCGGCTACTGTCGAAACTGGTGCTCAGGTGTATGTACCTCTTTTTATCAACGAAGGCGATGTGGTGAAAATTGATACAGCTACAGGCAATTACATGGAACGCGTAAAATAGACTTATCTTTTTTTTTAAAGAAGTGAATTTGTTTCAGTAACAATTTCACTTTTTTTTTGTTCAATTCACTATCTTTGCTTAATTTTAAACAATTGAATGAATAAAATTGATGAAAATATAGATTTTGTTGTGCAAATTAAGGCTCTGACTGAGGACGAGCCTGACTTTTTCGCTAATTCATCTAACTTTGCAGCATGGTTTTTTAATGCTATTGAAGATATTAACTGGGTAGGTTTTTATCTTTTAAGTGGCGATGAACTGATTCTCGGACCTTTTCAGGGAAAACCGGCTTGTATCAGAATCGAACTCGGAAGAGGAGTATGTGGCACAGCTGCTCTCGAAAGAAAAGATATTATAGTAGATAATGTTCATGAGTTCCCCGGGCACATTGCTTGTGACTATGCTTCAAATTCGGAAATTGTTATTCCAATGATTGTTGATGATGTTTTATATGGTGTTCTCGATGTTGATAGCCCTAAATTTTCACGATTTAATGAACAAGATTTAGAATTATATAAGAAATTGCTTTATCATCTATTAGAAAATTCCGATATGTCGAAGATTGCAAAATATTACAATGGCTAAGCATTTTTCGCTTATATTGTTTCTTTTTATTTGTTTTATATTCCAGTCACATTCCCAGATAATTGTGAATGAATTGATGCCTGTTCCAAATGGAACAGAACCGGAATGGCTTGAGCTCTTTAATACTTCCGATAATCTTTATTTGCAAGATTATTTAATTATATGCGATATTGCATCGTGTCGTACCTTAAAAGATTTTTTTCTTGAAGGAAAATCATATTGTATCATAACTAAAGATACAAGTCTGTTTAAAACACACCGTACTGTTAATGATAATGTTCGATTATATCAGTTCAATATTCCCGCATTGAATAATACATTTGACTCGCTCAAAGTATTCAACAAAGATACAGTAGTGCTCGATGGTGTATTTTATGACATGAAACATGGAATCAAGGGCGTATCTTTAGAACGGGTTTATTCAAATTTACCGGCATCCACACCGAGTAATTTAAAGCACTCTGCGGACATTAGCGGTGCTACACCCGGAAGACGAAATAGTGTGTTCCCTTTAGATTATGATATTTCGATTACAAGTGCCGCCCAAAATACTGATGATTACACGATTACGGTTTTGATTGAAAGCATTGGTGCGAAATCTATCAGTTCCTGTAAACTTGTGATGTATGCCGATTTGAATTTCGATAATAAATTTGATGAAAGTGAAGCATTTTTTGATTCCCAAATTGTTCTGAATGACAATATTGCAATTGTAGAGATTGAAAATGCACTAAATACTGAAGAATTTTATTCTTCAATATACAACATACAAATTGAAGTTTTAGCTTCAAATGATGATAATCCTGAGAATAATGTCTCAAGATTCCCTGCATTTATGAAGGGCAAAATACCCAAAATAACGATTAATGAAATAATGTTTGAAACAAGTGCCGAATATTCCGAATATATCGAATTATATAATCACGAAAATAAAGCGGTAAATTTGAATGGTGTGGGCTTATTCGATAGAGCCGAAATTTGGTCTCCAAAGTATATTTTTCAGAATTTAATTATTCCTCCAAAGGAATATTTCGTAATTGCTTATGATAGCACGATTTTGGAGAATTATGATTATTTGAATATTTTAAAAAACGTTAACATTCCAAATAATAAATTGAATTTGAACAATAGTGAAGATTTGCTTGTACTGGCGATGCCCGATAAAAGCATTTTGGATTCGCTGACATATTTAATAAAATGGCATATAAAAGACGATATTGATACCAGAAACCGAAGCTTGGAGAAAATCAATATAGAGATGCCATCTTCAGAAGAAATGTCATGGACGACTTGTATGCAACCATCAGGCGGTACTCCGGGGTTGCAAAATTCAACCTATGTTGAACTAATACGAGAAGGCATGTTAAATGCTGCTCCAAATCCATTTTCAACAAATATTTCAAGCGATGGCAATCATTGTTTGATTTCCTACAGTTTACTTTATGAACGAGCCAAAATTTCTGCAAAAATATATGATATGGCTGCAAATCCAGTTAGAATAATTTTATCTGAATATTGGACGTCAAACGAAGGTTTCTTCGCTTGGGACGGTCGAGACGATGCGGGTATGAAATTGCCCGTCGGACCTTATATACTCTACTTTGAAGCAATCGAAAGTCCAACGGGTGAAGCATATTTTGATAAAATTATGATTGTAATCGCTGAATAAAAAATCTATTCAAGTAACTCTCGTGTCAATTTCCTAACCAGCACTTGTAATTCACTCAATTTGTCGTTATTGAGAATTCCTTCAACCTCTTCTATTAATAATAAGCCTCTGTTTCGGATAGCGTATAAACTCATCATTACTTTCGCACCCTTTTCTTGACGTTCTAATGAGCCCGTTATGAAATAATCTACACCAACTTTATACAAGGCATCCAACTCATGTTCAGACGGCGCGGCATAATTTTCAATTCCGTATAATTTGAATTTAGTATATACCGAATCCCTTGTTGCAAGGTCATAAACAACGTATTTATCGCTTTTATAGGCTGCTTCAAAAATTGATTCGACAGCCGAATATGAGGATACAACATGATTACGCATTATTTCCCAATCCTTGAACGCTTCGTAATCAACATAGTAAATACTACCAATCACCAATGTTGGGAGAGGGCGTACGTTGAAACCCTTGGTTGAATCAACGAAAAGTAGTGAATCATTCATTGCAACTGCTAAAGCCCTTTGAATAGAAGTCAATAGTGCCGGGTCATAAATCAAATCTCCGGTTTCGTTATCATAATATCGAACTAAAGCATAACCAAACCCACGACTACGCTTAGTAGTGTCTGCAAAATTGATAATATCAATGTCTGCTCTTATAATATTTCCCAGCACATTCACTTTTACAAAAAGAAGATTTTCAGCTTTTGTCAAATTTGCTACTCTCATCAGTTCCGGCTTTTCATTCATTTCATATAAATGAGACGAAACAGAATCTCGCTCTTTGGCGCTAATGTATTGTTTACTATCAAGAATAGTAAATGCAAATGAAAGAGCCATATCAATTTTTGTTTCCGATATGGCATGACCCGGTTCAGGATTTAAAATCCTTGCAGGCATAAATGATTCGGACTTTGAAAAATACGTAAAAAGAAGAAAAAATATCGATATTAACTTAAGTTGCTTCATTGAATATCCCTAAAATGTATATTAGTGACCTTATAATTAGGATTGCTCCTGATGTGCTGAATTGAGTCTAAAATCTTAGTCTGCGAAACTTCAGAAAAGCCCCTCAATTTAGCAACATCTCCCTTTATACAAGACGATTCAAGACCCTCAATGTCTATAATTCCAAGTTCTGTATAAATTTGTTTGATTTTTTTTGCTCCAAGACCATCTATTTTGAGAAGCCCAAGTAGTGATTCGGGGTATTCGGCAGTCAGTTTTTCATAATAGCTCATTTTGCCTGTGAGTACAAACTCGCTGATTTTGGTGTCGAGTGCTTTACCGATGCCCTCAATTTCCGATAATTTGTTCTCCTTTGCCATATTTTCGATATCTGCTTCTACGGACTTCAATCTATCGGCTGCAATAACATAGGCGTTATACTTAAAAAACATATCGCCTTTGATTTCAAGCAACTTTGCAATATTATTTAGTAACTCGATTATTTTTTCTTTCATAAATAATTTTTTTATTTTGTTTTTTTGTACGAAATTGTAAACGAAAGTAATGATATTTTGATTAATTTGTTTTTCAAATTGCATATGGGTATCAATGTTGATGAAATTGCCTCACGTATTGAACATACGTTATTAAAGCCTGATACCATCTATCAGGAGATAGAAAAACTATGCAAAGAAGTTCAAGACAACAATTTTGCTTGCGTTTGTGTTTTGCCCTATTTTGCAGGATATAGTCGCTCAATCTTGGTCAAAAGAGAAAAAGTTTGCACGGTAATAGGATTTCCCCTAGGAGCTTCATTCGTTTTTTCAAAGATGGACGAATGTGTTCATGCTCTAAGAAATGGTGCCGGTGAAATTGACATGGTAATCAATATAGCTGCATTGTTGGCTCACGATTTCCGAACAGTCTCGACCGAAATCTCATCGGTTGTTGATATTGCCCACAACACTTTAGCAAAAGTCAAAGTGATTGTCGAAACATGCTTACTTACCGAACAACAAAAAATTGATGTAAGCAAAATTGTTAGTGATAGTGGAGCTGATTACATAAAAACTTCAACCGGATTTTCTCACGGTGGAGCTACACTACACGACGTTGCGTTACTAAGGAAATACAGTCACGAAAAGGTAAAAATTAAAGCCTCAGGCGGCATCAAAACGGCACAATTTGCAATTGAATTAATCAATGCCGGAGCCGATAGAATTGGCACAAGTTCCGGAGTGAAAATCATCCAAGAACTCAATTCGATGAACACTTGATTCAACCCCAATTTGTCAACAATCTTTCAATGAAAATTCTTTCATTATGAATTTTTTACTTATTTTTGAATAATATTATGAATTTACGAAATAAGGGAACAAGATGAAAACTTTGATAGAGCCCTTCAAAATCAAAACAATTGAAGAGATCCCAATCACAAAGCGTGAAGATAGAGAAATATTTTTAAAAGAGGCATTTAATAATCCGTTTTTTCTCAGGTCCGAACACATAACAATAGATTTGCTTACCGATAGCGGAACTACTGCTATGAGTTCCAAGCAATGGGCAGGATTGATGGATGGCGACGAAGCATACGCAGGTAGTCGTAGCTATTACAAATTTGAGAACATTGTAAAAGAGATTACAAATTTCAAGCATATTATACCAACTCACCAAGGCAGAGCCGCCGAAAGGATTTTATTCACGTTACTCAAAGGCGATAACAAGTCAATTCCGAACAACACTCATTTCGACACTACTCGTGGTAATATCGAATATAATGGCATCGAAGCTTGTGATTTCCCTGTCGAAATTGGTACAATTCCTGAATTGGAAGCACCTTTCAAAGGCAACATGGACGTTGAAAGATTGAAGAATTACATCCAAAAACGCGGGAAAGAAAATATTCCCGTTTGTATGCTCACAATCACTAACAATAGTGGCGGCGGACAGCCTGTTTCGATGCAAAATATTCGAGAAGTAAGTCAAGTTTGTAGTGAAAATGGCATTCCATTCTACCTCGATTGCTGTCGTTTTGCCGAAAATGCTTATTTCATCAAGACTCGTGAACCGGGATATGCCGACAAATCAATCAAAGAGATTTGCAACGAAATGTTTTCCTACGCTGATGGTGCCACAATGTCTGCCAAAAAAGACGGGCTATCCAATACCGGCGGATTTTTGGCTACAAACGATGACGCATTAGCCGAACAAGCCCAATCATTGTTGATTATCACCGAAGGTTTCATCACATACGGTGGGATGACTCGACGCGACCTCGAAGCATTAGCTCAAGGGTTCGTAGAAGTGATGGACGAAAATTATTTAGAATATCGAGTCGGTCAAATTAAGTATTTGGGCAATAAGCTAATCGAAGCAGGAGTGCCGATTTTGATGCCTACAGGCGGTCATGCCGTCTATTTGGATGCCAAACGCTTTACTCCACATATTTCACCGGAATATTTCCCGGCTCAGGCTATCCTATGCGAATTGTATTTGGTTGGTGGCATTCGTTCAGTCGAAATTGGCTCATTGATGTTCGGCAAACGCGATGAAAACGGCAACCATGTCGGACCACCAATGGAACTCGTCAGACTTGCAATCCCGAGACGCGTATACACCCAAGCACACACCGATTACGTCGCCGAAGCTTGCGAAGAAGTTTATAAAAATCGCACTAAATTGAAAAAGATGCGACTACTATACGAAACTAAATTCCTTCGCCATTTCACAGCCAAATTGGAATATATTGACTAAAGTGTGAGATTGAAAATTAATTTCATAGCCCACTTAGAAATTTGTGGGCTATTTTTTTTGTTGATTAATGGCTGGTGAAGAGTGGGGATTAAACTGACTTTATCATGTTCAAATTTCTGAACATTCATCATTCACTTTCTTTCTCTTTTTTGGGGAATACCCATGAAGCGACAATTGATAGAAGCAATATTAGTCCGACTACCGGTAAAGTAATGTAAATAGGAATCGAGATATCCAAACCGGAAAGTAGCATCTTAGCACCAACAAATACAAGTATTAATGATAGTCCGTAATGTATATAATGGAAAAGCTGCATTACAGCTGACAAAGCAAAATAAAGAGCTCTTAGACCTAAGATCGCCATTACGTTTGATGTATAAACAATAAAGGGGTCATTCGTGATAGCCAAAATTGCAGGTATCGAATCTACTGCAAATATGATATCAGTCGACTCAATCACCAATACAACTATAAAAAGGGGGGTCGCAAACAACTTACTGTCAATTCTGACAAAAAACTTTGAACCAAAGTACTCGCTTGTTACCGGAAAGAATCTTCTAAAGAGCTTCAAAAGAGGGTTTGTTTCAGGGTCTATTTCCTTATCTTTCTCAGAAACCATCTTAATACCTGTATAGATAAGAAATGAGCCAAAAACATAGATTATCCAGTGGAAATTATTAATAAGCGTTACACCGGCAAAAATGAAAATGACTCGAAAGACGAGTGCACCAATAATCCCATAAAATAATACCTTATGTTGGTATTTTGGTGGAACTTTGAAATAAGTAAAAACCATTAAAAACACAAAAATATTATCAACACTTAGAGATTTTTCGATTATATAGCCGGTCAGAAATTGGAGTGCCTTTTCTGTACCCATATAGTAATAGATCCCAATATTAAGCAGCAATGATAGCACTATCCAGAACAATGACCATAAAAGTGCTTCTTTTACCTTGATTTCATGTTCTCTTCTGTTAAAAACTCCTAAATCAAGTATAAGCATTATTAAAATGAATACATTAAACCCTATCCACAGCACCGTCTCTGACATTTCTAACCTCATTATTCGAAAATGGTATTATAAATTACCGCTATTGAAAATTTCTTACGAATCGTTCGCGGAATCGCAAGGAACGACAAAATTTAGTGGGATTTATTGCTTCTCAAATTGATTCTTTGCTCTTTCAATAAATGTTGCCAAATTAGTAGGTTTTTTCCCTGTCAAGCGTTCATAAAAATCAGAAATCTTTGGCTCTTTTTGAAATCTTGGCAAAAAATGGAGTAGAATCATTACTATAATCATTCCCGCTGCCATCCCTTCTTTTTTCTTGATGCTGTAGAATGCGAAAGGACTAACATTCGTAAATCGAATTTGGTTTTCAATCGCCCTATTTATCAGCGAAGTCACTTCGGCAAAATTTTTGTTTTCCAAACCGGTAATCTCATAAGCTTGGTTTTTATAATCGGCGAATTTGACAAGTAAAATTGCCCCAAGTTCGCCAATATTTTCAATATCAATCCAATTGAACTTAGCATTCCCAGCGGGTAAGATAATCTCCCTTTTATTTCTAATATCATCAATCAAGGTGGTGGTCAAGTTTTGCATAAAGTAACTTGGACGCATGAAAATATAATCCAAACCATTTTCAACTATCAGTCGCTCGATTTTGTTATGGGGAATGACCTTGCTTTTTTCAGCTCCCTGAACTGATAAAAAAACAATTTTGTTGATGTGGCTTTCCTTAATCTTTGCAATCAAGGGTTTGAAAAATTTGTCCACATCAGAAATGTGCGGTGGTCTGAGCAAAAAAATCTTGTCAATATCAGTCAGAGCATTCGCAAAAGTATCTGAATCCTCAAAATCGAAATGAACATACTCTAGTTTTGGATATTCTTCGAAAACAATTTTAGCTTTTTCGATATTTCTTACAGCTGCTATTATCCGATGCGAAGTACCATTTTTATATAAGAACCTAATCACTTCAAACCCAATGTTTCCCGTCGCACCGGTTATCAGAATATTATTCATGTATTTTTCACTCGTTTGGTTCAATATGTATTAAAACATTTCCAAGCTGTGGCAATTGTTGTTGCAAAGTGTCTTTGAGTTTATGGGCAATGTCGTGCCCTTGTTTAACACTTATGTTACCGTCAACAATTGCATGAAGGTCAATATGATATTTTAATCCGGCTTTTCTGACAAAACACTTTTCCGTATCACGTACACCATCCACTTTTACCGAAATAGTCCTAATCTCATGCACAAGTTCATCATAAGTATGCTCGTCCATTATTTCACCTAATGCCGGTCGGAAAATCAAGTAGCAGTTATAAAGGATAAATCCCGAAGCCAACAATGCTGCCCAATCGTCAGCATTCTCGTATCCATTGCCAAGGATGACAGCAACAGTAATACCTATAAATGCCGCTACTGATGTGATTGCATCACTTCGATGATGCCATGCGTCGGCTTTTAAAGATGAACTATTCGTTTCTTTGCTTTTTTTAAGCACGAATTGATATGATACTTCTTTCCAAATTATAATGGCACCCAAAACAAAAAGTGTCCATACTTTTGGTAGTTCGTGAGGTGTCCCGATATTTCTTATGCTCTGGTAAGCTATGATAGTAGCTGAAATAATCAAGAATCCAACAATTATGAATGTTACTAATGGTTCAACACGTCCGTGTCCGTATGGATGATTCTTGTCTGCCGGCTTATTGGCATATTTAAGCCCAAGTAAAACCAAAAGGGATGCAAAAATGTCTGTCGTAGATTCAATAGCGTCTGCAATTAGCGCAAAAGAGTTCCCGAATAATCCGGCAATTCCTTTGATTGTTGCAAGGGCTGTATTTCCTGCGATACTAAAATATGTTGTTCTAATTGCTGTTTGTTCAATGCTCATTACATTTCTCGTTTCAACTTTGATTATGTATGTGACGGTTTATGACTATGAGAATTTGGATTCTCTAATTAACAATTTCTGCCGCATAAGAAATGGTCTTAAACATCCTGAGACTAAACAAAAAATCTGTCTCATCCCTTCTCCACCACTGCAGTCCATACAACTTTGCAGCCTGAACGCTGGAACATTGCCGAGGCGCTGCAATAGTTTTGGTGGGAGAGTTCTAATGCACGGTTTAAGTCTTCTAATTGGGCATCGGGGCTGATGAGGTGGAAATTCATCGTTACTTGTGTGAATACTTTTGGGTGGCTTTCTGCACGCGTGCTCGATACTTCTACTTGAAGCTCATCAATTTGTTTGCGTCTTTTCCTGAGTATTGATATTGTATCCATCATTGTACATGCTACCATTGATTGCAAAAAAACTTGCATAGGCGTTGGAGCGGAATTTTCACCGCCTATGTCCGGGTTCGCATCAAACGGCGTTTCCTGTCCGAGAGCATTCGTTGCTATCAGTCTCATATTGTGGTCAAGTTTCAAATGTACTTTCATCGCTGTGTTGGTCTGTATCTAAAAAAAAACATAAGATAAAAGACGATTCGACGTCAAGTAAATGATAAGATGAATGTTGTTTTGTACTTTTTTCGTAGTTTTAAATATATTATAGATACAATTTCATAAAATGGCTGATTCGATAGAAGAACTAAAATCAAAATTAGAAATTTTGACTAAAGATAAAGAAGAGCTCAAATCCAAACTTGATGCTCATGTGGAATTATTAGATGAAACGCTCCGGCACTCCGACACTGTCATTGTTGATAGTACCGAAGATTTTAGAATTAATGCTGTGCTCGGACCTTATGACCAAGTTTTCCACGAGCATCGCGATAAATTCAAACACGGCGGAAATTTGATGAAAATTGTCTATGCGACTACTAAGAATATCATTGACCAAGATGAATTAAAACTTCATTCTAATACGAACGAAGCTAAAAATTTGGAGCAAAAAATCATAGAGTTCATGCAAAGCAAACGAAATGAAATTTTGCTCAAAGTAGTGGGAGAAACGATTAAAGGTGAACCTTTCATCTTAATTTGGCGCATGAAGCGTTTTGGTCGCTATTTCAGGTCTTTTTTCACTTCAATTCCTGCTAATTTAATACTCGACAAAATAAGCGAGAAACACGAACAAGAAATTGAATTTTTGAAAAGAAGAGGTGAATATTTAGTTGAATTTTCCAGTGATGGATTCATTATTTTGGATAAAGTTGGTAAAATTACCTTTATTAGTCGTAATGCTCGGAAAGCTCTCATGGCTCAAAATGTCAAAAGACTCATGGATGCTGACGTTAGAGGCAGATTATACCGTGAAATATTTGTTAATGACAACATTGAAGAAATCAACCGAAAACTTGAAGTGAATAAGAGAGTATTTTCTACTAATCAAGCTGAAAGTTTCATCAAAAAAAGTCCAGATGGTGATATTCATTTTAGTATATACCCTGACCAGAACGAATTCGGTGATGTTCAAGGTTTAGTAATTGTAACTTCGCTCAAACCAACAATGATTTCTAATGAATTGGAACAAAAAGTCAAGCGTATGAGTACTGCAGTTCAGAAAATGCAAAGCGAAAAAACTTATGCTGATGAACGAATTAAAGAATTAGACTATAATCAGCATTGGATGATGAAGAAAATGGAGGAATCCAATCAAAATATCAAACTCTTGCACAAATCGCTAAAGCAACTCTACAACTATCTCGAGAATATGCCCATACCGATTTGTATTATTGATTTGCCAACTTTGAAATATGAATTCGTCAATGCTAAGATGCATGAATGGATGAATACTAAGAAAACTGATGTTGTCGGCAAACGTGATGAAGAATTATTGGATAAGGATTTGATTATTGAATTAAATGGAATTTTCAAGGAAACAATCAAAACAATGCAACCAATCAAACTTAAATATAAAGATTATACGATATTACAAATGGCATTTACGAATGAAAAGAATTTACCTACGAGATTGATTAGATTAATTTATTAATGGAATAAAAATGGCATCAAATCCTATAGTTGGAATAATAATGGGTAGCGATAGTGATTACCCCACAATGAAATCAGCGGCAGACGTTTGCGAAGAATTCGGTGTGCCGTTCGAAATTAAGGTTATCAGTGCCCACAGGACCCCTCTTGATATGACCGAATATGGACAAAAAGCTCATCTGCACGGCATCCGTGTTATAATTGCCGGAGCCGGTGGTGCCGCTCATTTGCCCGGGATGATTGCAGCGAATAGCCCTTTGCCTGTAATCGGTGTGCCTGTCCAATCCAAAGCCCTCAGCGGAATGGATTCGCTCCTATCAATTGTCCAAATGCCGACTGGAGTTCCTGTAGCCACCGTTGCTATCGGCAATGCCTTCAATGCGGGTTTGCTCGCAATAGAAATACTTGGCACAGCGGATAATGATTTGCGAAAAAAAATCCTTGATTACAAAAAACGCATCGCTGATGAATCAAGACAAAAAAACAATGCACCTCATTTCAGTTGATGTTGTAGTTCACGATGAAAATATAAGTTATTCGTATCATTTTCGTTTCTGAACATGTTATTTTATACGAAAGAGTAAACTTATGAACGAAAATTATAGAACCAATAAATTAGCCTCAGAACTAAGCCCTTATTTGCTCCAACACAAACACAATCCTGTTGATTGGTATCCTTGGTCTGAAGAAGCATTCGACAAAGCAAAAGCCGAAAATAAGCCGATTTTTCTTTCCATCGGTTATTCAACCTGCCATTGGTGTCACGTTATGGAAAGGGAATCATTCGAGGATGCTGAGGTTGCAAAATTGATGAATGATACTTTTATCAATATTAAGGTTGACCGAGAGGAGAGACCCGATGTTGACCATATCTACATGACTGTTTGCCAAATGATGACCGGAGCAGGAGGCTGGCCACTCACAATTTTGATGACACCCGTAGGTAAGCCGTTTTATGCAGGAACATATTTCCCAAAATATGCTCGCGGGGAACGCCCGGGAATCATTGATTTAATCACTCGCACTAAGGAAGTTTGGCAGACACATCAAGCTGAGCTCGCTGAAACTGCCGATGACATTGCCGAACAATTGCAAAATATGCTCCCAACTACCGAGGGTGCCGTCATTTCGGAGAATATTTTCCGTAAGGCATTTCACGAATTGGCGGGCACATATGACGAATTCCATGGCGGATTCGGCACTCGCCCTAAGTTTCCCGTGCCGCATAATTTGTTGTTTTTGATGAAGCATTCGCGCCGAGCCAACAATGACGAAGCTCTGCAAATGGTAATCAATACATTAACTCGAATGAGACTCGGAGGGATTTATGACCATGTTGGTTTTGGATTTCACCGCTATTCAACTGATGCAAAATGGTTTTTGCCACATTTCGAGAAAATGCTGTATGACCAAGCAATGTTGCTCAATGCCTATTCCGAAGCATATTTGCAAACAAAAAATGAATTATTTCGCAAGACCGCTTATGAAATAATCGAATATATTAATCGCGATTTGCTATCGCCCGAAGGTGCATATTATTCCGCCGAAGATGCCGATAGCGAAGGCGAAGAAGGAAAATTTTACGTTTGGGAAATCGAAGAAATTCGCGAACATCTCATCGGAAATGTGGAATTGGTTTCAGAATTATTCGGAATTGAAGAAACTGGGAATTTCTTGGATGAAGCAACGAGAGAGAAAAACGGCAAAAATCACTTTTCGTTAAAGGATACGATTGCGAATTTCGCCAAATCGCGAGATTTGGACTTAGTGGAATTAAACAGTAAGCTCGAAAATATCAGGCAAATTCTTCTCTCAGAGCGTTCCAAAAGAATCCGTCCGCATCTCGATGATAAGATTTTGACTGATTGGAATGGATTGATTACGGCAGCACTTGCAAATGCCGGAAAAATCTTTGCAGATGATGAATTTATCGCTTATGCCGAACGTACTTATTCATTTATCAAATCAAAAATGTTCACGCCCGATGGCGGTTTATACCATCGCTTTCGTGACGGAATTGCTGGAATTGACGGCATGATTGACGATTATGCTTATACGATTTCGGCTTTGTTAGAGCTATTTTCAGCAACTGCAAAATCCGAATATCTCGCTGATGCCATCAAATTGACTGATTATTTGATAGAGCATTTCCAAGACTCCAAGGGCGGATTTTTCTTCACGTCCGATTTGGCGGAAAAACTAATCGTCCGAAAAAAAGAAATTTACGATGGAGCAATTCCCTCAGGTAATTCGATTATGCTCGCAAATTTGGTGAAATTATCGAAAATCACAGGAAATACTGCTTATATTGACATCGCCGATAAAGCTACTAAAGCATTCGCCGGGTCAGTGACAGCCGCTCCTTCGGCTTATACATCATTTTTGCTAGGGCTCGATTCCCTGATTTTGCAAAACGGTGAAATTGTAATTGTCGGCACAGAGCCACGAAGTGATTTCATGAAAGCTCTTTATGCCGAATTGAAATCATCATATATAGTGATTGTGAAAACATCGGGAAATTCGCTACTATTGGGCGAGCATTTGAAAAATAATGTAGCAATTGACGGCAAAATCACTGCTTATATTTGCAACAATTTTACTTGTTCCGAGCCGATTAGCGGTGATGAAGAAATTCTTGCCAAAATACGGGAACTTTAATTGGCTGAAAAAATGCACATATTATTTGGAGCCGGTGGAACCGGTGGACATCTCTATCCGGCGCTGTCGGTTGCCGATGAATTGAAAAAAATCAACCCCGACATTCGAATCACTTTCGCCGGGCGAGCCGATAAAATTGAAGCGCGAGTCGTGCCCCAATACGGTTACGAATTTATCACGATGGATATTCAGCCCCCAGTTTTGAAAGCCAATTTGAGTACTTTTCTATTTCCGGTTAAAATGGTTCGAGCAATTAGAAAAATTCGCTCATTTATAAAGTCGGAAAAAGTCAATATGGTGGTTTGTGCAGGTGCGTATATTAGTATTCCTCCCGGTATTGCTTCGAAACTTTCGGGGGCAAAACTTGCTTTGATGGAATCCAATCTCAATCCAGGCAAAGCAGTCAAATATTTGGCAAATAGGGCAGACCTCATTTTTACTGCTTTTGAAGGTACTCGAGACTATTTCAATTATAAAATTCATAGCAAAATCAATCATCTTGGCAATCCTGTCCGAGATACATTTATCAAGTCTATTGATATGCCCGAGGCTCAAAAGCTTTTCAATATTAATCCCGAAAAACGAACACTTTTGATTTTTGGCGGCAGTCTCGGTGCGGAATCTATCAATCGTGCCGTTTTGAACAATCTCGAACAACTGCATAGCCTTGATATAAATATCATATGGCAAACGGGAAATTCTCTCATCGCAAACAACGACGATTACCCAAATGTACAAATAATGAAATATATTGACGATATGGCATCGGCTTTTGCAGTCTCCGATTTAATTATATCTCGCTCCGGTGCGACTACCGTAGCTGAATTAACTATTACAGGCAAAGCATCTGTTCTCGTTCCGCTTCCAACTTCTTCAACGGGCGAACAAGAGAAAAATGCTCGATTGATGGAACAAAAAGGTGCTTCGATTGTGATTCATGACAATGAAATTTCAAATCGCTTGCTTCATGTTGTAAAAGATGTTATATTTGATTTTGAAAAATTGGGAAAAATGGCAGAAAATGCCCGAATTCTTGGTAAACCCAAAGCCGGTGAAGAGATTGCATCTATCATTTACAAATTGGCTCAAAAATGAAAGATATTAGAAAATACTCGCAAACAATTGATTTTTACTGGAAATCCATTTCCTTTTATTCAATTGTGTTGATTTTGTACAGTTTGATGGCAGGCTCAATTGCCGAAGGTACCCTCTCGCTCAAACTTGCGGACCCATTCGTTATATTGCTGAGTATTATCATTGTAGCTTCAGCAATATCTATGCTATCCCGATTTTATGGCGAAAGAGCTATCGCAATTTCCGAGAAAGGTATCCAATTCAGCAATAGATTCCGCGAAAAATTTTACTCTCTTAGCCAAATTGAAAGCATTGATTTTGCTCGTGAACGTATTTTCCGTACTCGCAGACGTTACAGCGTGATTAAAATCAAAGTTGAAAACAAGATTATGCCTATCAGAATTCGCCCATCAGCTTTCGACGAAGAAGCCGGTTTGGTTGACGACCTTAAAAGACTCAAATCATTGCTCAAGGGCAAACAATGAAACTATTGATTTCAATTTTCCTGTTGATTTTTTCATTTGGCGTCGTCCATGCCGACTTCAGACCGACAAATTATCAAATCATTGACTCTTTAGCATCGGAATATGCTCGGAAAATAGCTTCAGAAGTGAAGACTCAAGGTTTGAGCGGTGTAAATTTGAAAATATCATCTCATCAGCTTGCAAAATTTTCCGAAATGCATTTCATTGAGCATTTGTCAAATAGCGACATCAAAATTTCGGACGAAGCCGGAATTGCAGCTTTGGAAGTAAATTTGGGCGAAGTCATTGTCCGATACTTACAACATGAAGATTCCGATAGTTTAATGCGTGAGATTTTGTACAACTGTTCGAGCATCTTAAATACCGGCAATTCAACTACGATGCTCTCAAAATTCGATAAAAGCTACAGCGATATAATCGGCAGAGACGAAGTCGCTACCATTCAAAACTTCTCATTCCCATTTACTCTCGCCGATGTCCCTGAACCGAATTTATCACTTTTTGACAAAATCATCAAACCGGTCGTGTATATTACTACAGCCGCTATTACAGTGTTGTTGCTCTTTACTGTACGTTCAAATTAGAATTCTATCGTCTCGCCGAATTCCATTACACGTGCTTTTTTATTGATTGCACTCACTTTCCCAACGAATTCGTGTGGGTCAGCCTCAATCACCTCGAAAGTATTATAATGCATCGGAATGGCAAGTGCCGGATTGACAAAATCTACTGCTATGACTGCATCGTCAATTCCCATAGTGAAATTATCGCCAATTGGCAGCATCATAATATCAATTTTGTCCAATTCGCCAATCAATTTCATATCCAAAAATAATCCCGTATCGCCACAATGGTAAACAGTTTTGCCACCAAATTTGATTACAACGCCAGCCGGATTGCCCAATTCGCCACTATCTGCAGTCCACGAACCATGATGCGCAATTGTAAATTTCAATCGCCCAAATGGGAAATTGAATCCGCCACCAATGTGCATTTTGTGGTTTTTGATAGCTTTATCGTCCAAATAATGCCCAATTTCGTTAATACAAATCACCATTGCATTGCAACGCTTGGCTATTTCAAATGTATCTCCGATATGGTCGCCGTGAGCATGTGTCAATACTATGTAATCAACTTTGACATCATCAGTGTTGACAGTTGCCAGTGAGTTATTCGTAATGAAAGGGTCAATAATTAATCGGTACGTCCCATCGTCGAGTATAAAGCACGAATGCCCTATGTAAGTAATTTTCAACATTTTGCCTCCTATAGTTGTTATCAATCAATCAAATTGTTTGTAAAACGTTTATAACAAAAACTTAAAATGATTTTAAAGTTTGCTACTTTAAACGAAGTCAATTTTACGAAAAAATTTTATAAAGTACAAGGAGTTTTTGAAATGTCTAATGCAATTCATGTAACAGATGCTGATTTTGATTCTGTAGTTTTGAAGTCCGATATTCCGGTTTTGATTGATTTTTGGGCGGCTTGGTGCGGTCCTTGCAAACTTATCGCTCCAATTGTCGAGGAACTTGCCGGAGAATATGCCGGAAAATTCAAAATATGCAAACTCGATGTTGATAACAACCAAAAGACTGCATTCCAATATGGTATTCGTTCAATTCCTACAGTTCTCATTTTTAAGAATGGTGAAGTTGTGGATTCGATTCTTGGTGCAGTGCCAAAACAAAAAATCGTTGATAGAATCCAAACTCACATGTAATCGAGATTATTATGCCAAGACCAACTTTATGCGATGAGCAAGAAATAGAGCTTTACCTCAGTAATTTGCCACTTTGGGAGCGTGACGACAAATTGATTGTCCGAGAGCTTGTGTTCTCGAATTTTGTAGCGGCAGTGGGAGCGATTAATTCAATTGCTGTGCTTGCCGAAGTAGCCGATCATCACCCTGACGTTTTGATTTATGGGTACAATAAGCTCCGAATTTCGCTAAGCACACACGATAAAGGCGGCTTGACAAAAGCAGATTTTGAACTTGCGAAAAAAATTGACGACTTAAAATTTTAAGTCGCGATAATATTCAATAATTGCAGGGCTGTCCAAATGGGCAGCCTTTTTTTTGGGGGGGGGAAGATTAGAAACCTCACCCCGACCCTCTCCCAAGGAGATGGAGAAAGAAAAGTGCAAATTTTTGAAAATATTTTCAATTTTTATTTGGAAATAAGGAATTTTATTTATATTGGCATTGTACAAACATACAATAAAGACAATTGATGTTGAAAATTTGTAAAATAGGGATTTCTACAGAGCTACAGAGCTACAGAGCTTAAGAGGAGCGACGAGATGCTAAAATCTTATTGTACCCTTTTGCTCAGAACTTTTCCACATTCAAATACACTTGCAACACACAATAATCATATTTTTATTCTACCATCTAAACTCTCGCAAAGTTCATTGACAATACATAAATCGTATTCACTCATAAACAAGCGAGGTCGTTTATGATTGTCAGCTAAGCTCCCAGAGCACGGGGAGATTTGGGGGTGTCTTATACCCAAGCATTGAAGTTAAAATTTTTTATAATAAAATTGGAAAATTATATGAAAAAAAGCATATTAAACATCTGTATCATTTTCATGATAAGTCTTTTATCTGTATTCACACTGAAAATGAAGTCCGAAAACCCCGAGTGGATGTATTTTCATGATATAAAGCCATCTTGGACAATAGCTGCTCTTGGAAATTCGATTTATATTCAAACTAATGATGAAGGAACACATTGGGTTATAAGACTTAACTTAGAAGACTTATCAATTGATACTATAGGTCGCTATTCAATAAGTAGCATTGCTATGGATGCTAATGGCGACATATGGATGAGTACAAGAGGCAAGGGAGTGATGCATTACAAGGATGGTATAATAACAGAATACAATCCTCAAAACTCGGGATTAAGTCACCATGTAGTTCATGATATTGCTTTTGACAATAAAAATAATTTATGGTGTGCTACAAAAAACGGTCTTTCGAAATTTGATGGTCAAGACTGGGAAGTCCTTCGTACAGATGGTAGTGGACAATTTGATAATGAATTTGGTGAAGTTGTGATAGATAAAGATGGCTCTACATGGCATTTAATTAATGGTTCACGGGTTTATCATCAAACTAATGGGGAGTTTCTTCTATATAATTCTGAAAATACTGGTTTTTTTAATCTTCATTTGACAAAAAAAATTGGAATTGACAGCAAAGGCAATAAATGGTTTGTTGCAGGGATCGACTTTATAGATACTTTAGGTGGACTGATAAAATACGATAATGCTTCGTGGGTAGAATATAACAACAAAAATTCCGAACTTGCGAGCAATCAGCTGACTACTTTAACCATTGATAGTAATGATATAGTTTGGGTAGGAAGCTATTATAACGGATTAAGTAAATTTGATGGAACTACTTGGTCAAATTTCACTCCTTCAAATTCAGGAATATCAGGTGAAGGCGTTAGTAATCTATGCACAGACAGGTTTAATAATAAATGGATGTATGTGTATTCAGTGCTAACCCAGGAAACTATAGGACTTGAAGTATTTAGAGAAGGGGGAGTTTTACTTCCAACAAGTGCTAAGGAGTCTATTGAAAGATTGAAAAATAAAGAACCTTTGGTGATTCCAAACCCTGCGGTAGATATGATTCGAGTTACTGGTATTGTGATGAGGGAACGAAAATACAAAATCACGAATATATTGGGGCAAATAGTTCTTGAAGGTATATTTTATCATGATATTGACGTATCCGCATTGAGTTCAGGTTTTTATTTCTTAAAAGTAGATGATTTTTATTTGAAATTTATTAAAAAATAAAAGAATGGAGAAAAAATGAAAATTAATTTAGAAATGTTGTTTAAAAGGCATCGCTTTTATTCCAAATCAATTTACTCTTATTTGTTGTGGTAATTGCGACTGCAAGCATAAGTGATTTGGCATCTCAACAGATAGTTAAGGATGGGAGTTTTGAATTCCCGAAAAATAACATGTATCCAATTAAACTTACCGGAAGTAATTTTTACGAGATTAATGAATTAATGAAATGCATTGGTTTTTGTGCTTTTCAACCACCTAATGACGTTTTTACTTGGCCCCCAGTCGGGGCTCCCTGCTATTGTGATTATAAAGATGGTCTTGGCAATTGGTTCGGTGGCTGGTACTGGGCAACATCGAATGGCTCACCTGACTATTTCCATCGTAATGGGCTTGGTTCTGCAAAATCGCCAAATGTCAGTGTGATTTTTGGTGCGCAGCCTGAGAAACGATATCCTTACGGTTATCCAGACTATAATAATAAAGATAGTGCATTTACAGGCATTAGAATAGGACAGATTAAACCTAAACGATTAAACGGTGAATATGAAAAGGGTACATTCTTGAGTTATAAGGAGTACATTCAATCCAGATTATTAATTCCTTTGGTGGGTCCTGCATTATATAAGGTTAAATTTTATGTATCAAAATCCCAAAGAAGAAATTTTCCAATTAAACAGATATGTGCTTTCTTTTCTGATACAGCCATTGTTAATCAATTTCCGGTCAAAGATACAGCATGGACTGTTAATCTCGCATATAATGACACAGAGCCTATCCATTATATAACAGAAGCCCAGATTTGTAGCAAAGATTCCTTGTATCAATCAGCGGATGTAAATGGATTAGGAGGATGGCAAGAAATTTCCGGGATACTTGAGGTGCCAGAAGGTATTACATATAATTACGTAACAATTGGTAATTTTGAAGATGATTATGATTTATCAGCATCCGCAAATCAATATAAATCTAATTGGACTAGAGATAATTATGAGAGATACTATTTCATTGATAATCTAACAATTATCCCTTATGATTCAACTGAGCCAGAACCATGCATTTGTAAATCATATAGTTATGAATTTCAAATCGAAAGGCAGTCATTACCCGACGATTCCACAAAGTGTTGTTATAATTTCCAAATAGAAATTCCGATCAAATATACTCATATAGGTCATTGTGGAATACGCAGGATAAAAATCTTCCATGCCCAATCACAGATATTAGATACTATAGCTAGCTATCCACCTTACGTTTTCAATGGCACACCTGTTGTGAATAGCTTTTGTATAGATAATTTTGATTCAGAAAATAATAAATTTACAATTCAACTTTATTCGGATAACGATTCCTTGCTTTCTGAATGTACAAAGGAATTTAAATTGAATTGTCTTTGTGATTGCAACGACTTAGAATCCATGGCAAATAACCCGAGTGGCATTAATTTCTATTTACAGAAAGTAGATTCTTCATCAACAGGTGATTGTTGTTGGGATATTATGATAAATAACACCTCAGCCTCAGATAGCAGTTCTTGTAAATTTGATTTATCAAATCAATATCTCATTGTCGATTCGGATGTCCCTTCTGACAGTTATGATTTTTATCTTGATGAATTTGCTTTAACACAACAAACACCTTTTAATAAAACCTACCAAACACCTTCAGATTTCATTCTTAATTTTGGTGAAAGTAAAAGGATAGGTACGATTTGTTCAAAAGGTATTCCTGCAATGTTTAATGAAATCAAGCTTAATTTTGTATTTTCAAGTACAACTTCATCTCATGATAGTGTAAAATGTGCTACAGTTTTAACTCAAAAACTAAGTTGCGATTCAGTTGAATCATGTTGTGACACTTACACTATTGTAATTGATTCAGTTTATAAATTCCCGATTGATTCTTCAAATTTTGAATGCGGAGTTTATTTAAAGCTTGATTACAAAAATACTCCTGATTATTGTAACTTTGATGATTCATTGAATGTTATGGTAAATGATAATTATGCTCAAATGGTTTGGATAGGTTCTACATTAAGATTGTCTGATATTACTCAATTTCCGGTTCCAATAAGTCCATTAATCTTATTCAATGGCTATACTGAAATTTGTGTTCGTATTACTAATTTAAGAACACAAGAATTATGTGAAAAGTGTTTTTGGGTATTTTGTGACGTCATAGGAACAAGTGGTCCACAATATGACTTACACAGGGACTTACCTGATAATCAAATCGAACCAGATGAAATAAAAATCATTCCGAACCCCACAGACAATTGGATTGACATCTATTTCAATTCCGAAGTTGCTTCTGAGTGCAAACTTGCAATTTATTCATTGATGGGAGAAGAAATGTTGACAAAAACAATCAAAGTTCGCGAGGGTAAAAATTCAACACGTCTATCAACTATTGATTTGCCGCCTTCTCAATATTATTTAAAAATAAATATTGAAGGCAAAATAATGACACAGTCGGTTATGGTTGCAAGGTAAAGAAATAGTACTCATATTGAGTTTAACAAGGAAAATGATTTATACAATCCTAAAAAAATAGCCCGGCAAAATTGTCGGGCTTTTTTTGTTAATCCATCCGGTAAGTGCATCACCTGACGAGACAACTCACCCCATAAAAAAAAAAAGTTTGCCCTCGTGAGGCAAACCCTTTCTCTGATTTTTGCTTGCAATTCTTATTTGTTCAGATAAGCAGAATACATCCAAACTAATTTTTCTTGTTCGCGAATATAATCGCTCATCAATGCGTTTGTGCCTTCGTCACCGGCATCACCGGATAAATCGAGAATTTCTCTTTGCAATGTGATGATTAATTTGAAAGCATTCAGCACTTCTTCGACGCCCTTTTTGCCATCTGTGACATGTTTGCTTTCTTCGATTTTAGAAAGTTTCGCATAATCTGTGTAGTTATGGTTTGGAGTGAATCCAAGTGTCAAAATCCTTTCGGCAACTTCGTCAATTTTCAAAAAGAGGTCATTGTATAATTCTTCAAATTTTAGGTGAAGTTCGAAAAACTTTTCACCTTTGATATTCCAGTGATAGCCGCGAGTATTTTGGTAGAAGAACGAATAGTTAGCAAGTAATTCATTCAATTTTGTAGCGAGTTTCATTGTTTTTTCGGAGTCAAGACCGATTGCATTTAAATTTCCCATGATTATTTTTCCTCATATTTAAACATACTATATAAACGAAGCAATATGAATAAATTGTAATATATCACTTAAGTCTTCTATATGTAGCCATGTAATTAATTCCGACATAAAGTCGCTCTAAAAGTGCTATATTTGTAAGTTTGTAATATACCTGATACGGATTTATTAAAATGAAGAAACGAACTCTTATTACGTCAGCCTTGCCTTATGCTAACGGACATTTACACTTGGGTCACGCTGCCGGAGCATATTTGCCCGCAGATATTTTTGCTCGCTTTATGCGACTGAGCGGCGAGGAAATTTTATATGTTTGTGGCTCCGACGAGCACGGCGTTGCTATTACGATTTCAGCTGAAAAGGAAAAAGTCACTCCTCAGCAAATCGTTGATAAATATCACTTTGCAAATAAAGAAGCCTTCGACAAATTCGGGATGACTTTCGATATTTATTCCCGCACTTCAGAACCGCTGCATCACGAAACTGCACGAGAATTTTTCGCTGATTTCTTGAAAAAAGGCTATCTGACCGAAAAAGAAGAGGAACAGTTTTTCGACAAAGTAGCAGGAATTTTCCTTCCCGATAGGTACGTTGAAGGTATTTGCCCTAATTGTGGCTTTGACAAGGCTCGCGGCGACCAATGCGATAGCTGCGGAGCGTATTATAATCAAACTGAACTCAAATCTCCTATTTCAATTGTTTCGGGCAAAACTCCCGAAGTTCGCAAAACCACGCATTGGTATTTTGCTTTTGACAAATTCCAAACATTCTTGGAGGGATTTCTCCAATCGCACGAGCATGAATGGAAAGAAAATGTGGTTGCTCAAACCCGTAGTTGGCTGAAAGTCGGAATGGCAGAGCGTGCAATTACAAGAGATTTGGATTGGGGCGTCAAAATTGAGGGTATCGAAGGTATTTCCGACGAAAAAGCTTTCGGAAAGAGACTCTATGTTTGGTTTGATGCGGTGCTTGGCTATATTTCGGCTACAAAAATTTGGGCTAATGAGAATAATGCTGATTGGACTAAATGGTGGAAAAATCCCGATACTGACTATATCGCTTTCATTGGCAAAGACAATATCGTGTTTCATACGTTGATTTTCCCGGCTTATTTGCACGGATTTGGTGATTATATTTTGCCGCATAATGTACCCGCAAATGAATTTTTGAATCTCGAAGGGCAGAAATTCTCCAAATCGAGGAATTGGTCCATTGATTTACGCGATTTTCTTGCAGATTTCCCATCGCCAATTCATGTGGATGTGCTGCGTTACTCATTGGCGATGAATTTCCCTGAAACACGGGATTCCGATTTTACTTGGAAAGATTTCCAAACTCGCAACAATAGTGAATTAGCTTCAATATTCGGGAATTTTGTCAATCGTACGCTTCAGTTTTTGCACAAAAATTATGATGGAAATGTTCCCGAACTCTCCGGTAAATATGCAGATTTGGCTCAAGATTGGCAAAAATGGGCAGAGTCTGAAAATGCTGATGCCTATGAATTGTTTGTGAGCAAATATTCCGAAAATGACGCCAACGCTGTCAGAGCATTAATCGAAGGAATAGCCAAATCCGACAAAAATTTCAGAAAATATCGCTTCCGTGATGGTATCACTGATATTATGAACGTCGCTAGAGCTGCTAACAAATATTTCAATGACGAAGAGCCTTGGAAATCCGGCAAATCTGACCCCGACAAATGTGCCAAAACTTTGTTTGTATGCTGCCAATTTGTTCGTACTCTCGGCGTACTTTTCGCTCCGATTACGCCCAATACCTCGGCTACAATCTTGAATCTTCTTTCGCAGAATAACTATACCGGGCAATCTCAAAATGCCGAACCAATTGCGACAAATCTATGGAAAGAAGCATCATATCCAACTTTGAAATCGGGTAGCCCAATCCACAAACCGGAAATCTTGTTTACACATATCGAAAACGATGTAGTCGAAGCACAAATGGCGAAGCTTGGCGATAAAGGACCAAAAAATGCCGAGCCGGAGCAAGAATTGATTGATATTGATTATTTCTCGAAAGTGAAACTCGTTACTGCGAAAATCATAAGCGCCGAGAAGTTGCCCAAATCTAAAAAATTGTTGAAATTGCAGATTGATACAGGAACGGAAAAACGTCAAATTCTGGCTGGAGTAGCCGAATTCTACGAACCTGATTATTTGGTCGGGAAAATCATAGTCGTGGTAGCAAATCTTAAACCCGCAAAATTAATGGGCGAAATGTCAGAAGGAATGATGTTGGCTGCGTCCAAAGATGGGAAATTGCTGTTTGTAACGCCGGAAAAAGAAATTGGTGAAGGTGCTGAGGTCAGATAGTTCGACTATTTATCCCAGCCGATCAACCCTCTGCCGGTTTTGTGTATATCGCCGCTTTCGGTAAGCTCTTTGAGAATTTTGTCAAGTATTCCGTTGATAAAGACGTAACTCTTGTCGGTGGAATATCTCTTGGCAATTGATAAGGCTTCGTTGAGAGTTACGAAAGGCGGTACATCATCGAAATAGATAAACTCGTTAGTAGCCATATGAATCAATATTTTATCAGTCAAGGTGATGCGGTCAAAGTTCCAATTTGAAGAATTATCCTTTATTGTTTTATTGAATCTTTCCATATTTTCGACACAATGAAGTAAGAGTTTTTTTGCAAAAGCTTCGTCATTTTCTGACCAAATTATCGGAATATCGGCTTCCAATTCGTAAACTTCGTCGGGTTTGAGAATCTTATTTTCTACCAAATGTTCTTCAGCATCACCAAAATTGAATCGGCGGTAAAAGATATGGGAATAAATTTTATCAATGGGTGTGTCTGATACAATCTTGACCATCAATAACTGTAGAACCTTCTCACGAGCTAATCTGCGATTACCTCGTAATGTGGTCACCCTGCTCAGAGGGAAAGAATCTGGATTTTCAAATGGCATTTATCATAATACAAAATAATCAATCTTCAAAAATAACACTTTTTATTGAAAGAACACACGAAAAAAATATACAATTTCTTATATTCAATTCCTTCAATTATATACGAAGGTGTTGCATATAATATTCTTCACATTTTGATATGTAGAAATATCATAATTATTTTTGAAAATCGGATTGATATGAGTAAGAAAATCGTACAGATTGATTATGTAAACGAAGGGGATTCAATTGCAATGAAACCTTCGGGCGAGCTTGTTATGACAAATGCTGATAATTATGATTTGAAGCAAATGCCAATTACCAAAGATACAAAAAGCATAACATTGGATATGGAAAATGTAGAGCGTTATGATACATTCATGCTCGCTTTCATTTACAGAGTCGAAACAATGTGCAAGGAAAAAGAAATCAAATTTGAGATGATTGGTGTAAATACTGACATGCAAAGCTACCTTGACTTGCTCATGCCAAAAGATGAAGCCGAACCTGAAAAAGAAGAGAAAGGCTCAAAATTTGTTTTAAAGGTCGAAAATTTGGGCAATAAAATCAAAACCAATTTAACCGACATTCATGGTTTTGTTGAATACTTTGGAATCTTGACTACCAAAATGTTGAAATTGTTTGTCAAACCACTTTCAATGCGATGGGAAGATTTTCCATCTCAGATGTTCCGTTCGGGAGTGATGGCTCTGCCGATTACTATATTGATTGTGTTTCTGATCGGATTAATTACAGGCTATCAAGGTGCAACTCAGCTCAAACGCTTTGGTGCTGATATGTTTATTGCTGATTTGATAGGTATTTCAATCACGCGAGAATTATCGCCACTGATGGTTGCCATTCTTGTAGCAGGAAGGTCTGGCTCAGCTTTTGCAGCTGAAATTGGCTCGATGAAAGTGACTGACGAAATAAATGCAATGACTTCAATGGGATATGACAAGTATGAATTTTTAGTCTTACCACGAGTCTTAGCCGTTGTTTTATCTATGCCATTTATTGTTATGATTTGCAACGTAGTTGGTTTGTTTGGCGGTCTTATTGCAGCTATTTCCACATTAGACGTCACGGTAATAAGCTACATTAATCGTTTGGAAATGTCGTTGACTTATGGTGATATTGCTTCGGGTTTGATAAAAAGTTTATTTTTCGGGTTTGTCATTGCTGCAATAGGTTGCTACAAGGGTCTGAAGGTAGAAGGTGGTGCGGATTCAGTCGGTAGAATGACTACATCATCGGTTGTTGCATCCGTTTTCATGATTATTTTGTCGGATGCTATTTTTACATTTATTTTTCAAGCAATAGGGATTTAAATTGGAAGACGATTTTATCATAGAAGCTCAAAACATAACTGTCAGGTATGGTGAGCTCACAGTATTGGAAGATGTAAATTTCAAAATTCGCAGAGGCGAAATTTTTGTCATTGTAGGAGGAAGTGGTTGTGGCAAATCAACTTTGCTCAGGCAATTAATCGGATTGGAAGTTCCCACCGAAGGGCAAATTTTGATTGAGGGCGAAAATCTGAGTGAGGCTTCGCAAGATGATTCATCATCAATTATGAAAAAATTCGGGATTCTTTTCCAATCGAATGGATTATTTGCTTCTATGACTATCGGCGAAAATGTAAAATTGGCGCTCGACAGTAATACTTCGCTTGATGAGGAAACTGCCGACAGAATCATTGATATAAAATTAAATTCCGTTGGGTTGATAAATTATAAGAATTTTTATCCTTCAGAAATAAGCGGCGGTATGCAAAAAAGAGCAGCTTTAGCCAGAGCAATGGCATTAGACCCAGATATTCTGTTTTTTGACGAACCTTCGTCGGGGTTAGACCCTCTGACAGCGTCGGCATTGGATAAGTTGATAATCGAACTGAACGCAGGACTAAACACAACTATGGTAATCATTACACATGACTTGGCAAGTATTTTGACTATCTCACACAGGGTTTTGATGCTCGATAAAAGCGTCAAAGGTGTAATTACCGAAGGTAAACCTGAGGAGTTGCTCAATATGAAAGAGAATGAATTAGTTTATAATTTCTTTAATAGAATTCCGATGGAAGGGTAACATGGCAAATAAAAGAAAAAAAACGTCCTCTGCATTTCTTATTGGACTTTTCGTGATTTTCGGAACAGTACTGATGGCAGGAGCTATTATTTGGCTTGGTGCCGGTAAGTTTCTGAAAAAACAACTGTATTTTGTGACATATTTTGAAACTTCTGTAGAAGGACTCGACGTAGGTTCCGCAGTTAAATATCAGGGTGTGCCTGCCGGTCGAATCGTTAATATCGCTGTGGCTCCCGACGGGAGATTAGTAGAGGTAATCATGCAAATTAACGAAAATATTGATATCAACGATGCTTTACGCGTCCAACCGGCTATGTCGGGTATTGCCGGTGGCAGTTTCTTGCAATTGCATTATCCAACGGATGAAAAAATCGCTACGATTTTCCCCAAAATTACTTTCGACCCACCATACGAATATATCAGGTCGGCACCTTCGAGTTTGGAAGAGATGTCTTTGGCTGCTCGTGAAGTAATGAATAATCTTATTAAGCTCGACGTCGAGGGTATCTCCTTAAATACTGTGAAATTCTTGCAAGTTACATCCGAATTTTTTGGCTCCGAAGCTCTTAACAGAATGATAGAAAACCTTGCACATGCTACAACAAGATTGGATAATGTTATGCAAGAAGTTGAATCATCGTCTGCAATTGACAATATAACAAAGACAACAGAAGAATTTTACGAAACATCTTTGCAACTTGGTGAAGCTGTGGATAATCTAAATGCTCAAATTGCCGACGCAAGAATACCATATTATATTAACGAGATGTATTTGCGATATGACTCTACAATGCAACACACTAATGAAATGATTGGCGCAGTCGGGTTGCGCGCACAAACTTCAATTTTGACCTTGCAAGAGACACTTAACGAAATTCGTCGCACAAATAAAGAATTGCAAAATGCCCTTCGTGCTTTTTCGGACGACCCGGCTACTATATTTTTAACAGAACCACCTCCTAAGGAAAAATGAAAATAACCACGATATTTATAGCAATTTTATTCCTTTACGGATTGAATACTACTTCTATTAAAGATAGTTCTTTGACTTTCGAGCAATCTATTGCAGGAACCAAAGCTCCCAAAAGTATCATTGATTCGCTTGAAATTGTCAATGTCGAATATTATGATGCCGATGGTAAACTACGCTCGGGACAATTTGTGCTGAATATTGCGGTAGCTCAAGATGTGAAAGAAGCTTTTGAGATACTAAAAAAGACTAAATTCCCCGTTGCTAAGGCAATTCCGATTGTAGAATTTGATTGGGATGATAATGCTTCGATGAATGCAAATAATAGTTCCGCTTTCAATTACAGATTCATTGCCGGCACAGAGCGGCTTTCTCACCATGCGGCAGGTAGGGCGATTGATATCAACCCTATGCAAAATCCGGTAATTTACGGTGATGGCAAAATATCACCAAAGGGCGCCAAGTATAATCCCAAAGTTCCCGGAACATTTACAACCGATTCGGAGGTCGTTAAATTCTTGAAATCTCGCGGGTGGCGATGGGGTGGAGATTGGACTTCATTAAAAGATTACCACCACTTCGATAAACCTTAATTGCCGAGTATTTCGTCTCGTTGCTTTTTTTTCAGGCTCGCAAAGATTAATTCGTACGAATGGTCAATTAGTTGACGCATCAATGTGTCATCCACTTCTCCGCCGGGTTCGACCGTATTCCAGAGCTTTTTATTCATGTGATAACCCGGAATGATATTACTATATCGTTCTCGGAGCTCAATTGCACGCTCGGGGTCGCATTTCAAATTGACCGTGAAAGGTAATTTTACGATATCGGTGATAGCGAATATTTTTCCGCCGACTCTCAAACATAATGTAGTCTCGTCAAAAGGGTAATCCTCAGTTGTACCTTTTTTGGCAAGGCAATATTCTCTCAATTCTGCAATATCCATCTACATTTACTCCATTATTGTGATTTCTACTTCAATTACGCCATCTCTAATCATATCCAATGCTTGAGCGGCAGCCTTTGACAAATCTATAACTCGAGAGCCGGCAAAGGGTCCTCTGTCGTTGATTTTCACCATTACACTTCTACCGTTTTTCAGATTTTTCACGTTCAAAATTGTATCGAAAGGAAGAGTTTTGTGGGCAGCAGTGAGTTTGTTCATATCAAAAACTTCACCGCTTGCAGTTCGTTTTCCATGAAAAGCATCTGCATAGTACGAGGCTTTGCCATAAAATACTTCACCTTTGCTCAAATTATCTTCATATCCCGCATCGCCGCTATCAGAAAATCTGACTGATGACGAACAACTAACCACGAACGCACTCGAGATTATCAATAATATTAATTTGAAATTCCTGTTATAGCTAAGCATTTTCACATCATTTTGTTTATGTTTCATAATGCTTAAATGACTCATATATCATGCCAAAAAAAAGTTGTTTAAAAGAGCTGTCTCTTATATTCGGGATAATGAAATTTTCACAAAAAAAAAGCCCGACCATTGAGCCGGGCTATAATTTTAGTCTTGGATGAGCACTTGTATAAATTGCCTACCCTCGGAAGTATCTAAATGAATGAAATATAATCCGCACGAAATATCCGACGGAAGAGTGATTACAGAAGCATTTTTTCCTATATTGAAATGCAAATTATTTTCGACTTCAGCACCCATAATTGTATGTAAGGCAGGTGAATTTAGTATTTCCAAATTTTGTAAGTGGATTTCCCCGCCACGTCTCGCTAAATAAGATTGATTCTTGCTTCCAAATTCCGGAATCATTTCAAAAACTCCGCTTGGGTTCCTTTGAAGCAAAAAGACTTTTGTTGAACTTCTAAATAATGCCGTGTTCTCATCAAATGTTACTATTTTGTAAATAGTGCCAAAAGGTTTATCATTTTCATTGACTTCAAAAAGTATTCTCCAATTTTCACCACCATCCTCAGTATTCAATATAAGACTATTTATTGCGATTGCAAACCCGATTTTATCATTTAAAAAGTTCATGTCTGTAAATTCACATTGCAAAATAGTCGTATCCATTTGCTTAAACCAATCTTTACCACCATTAATTGTTTTGTATATTAATTGATAATTAAGTGTATCCGGATTAAATTCAAAAAAATTAAATCGTCTGAAGCACCACCCCACATCCTTGTTTATGAAATATGATTGGGTCATATGAGGTGGCGTTTCAATTAATTGGTAATTGCCATCATACAAATTTAGCGATGCATGATACCGATGGTCATTTATCCAATCATACAAGTATGCAATAAAATAACCATCTTTTGTCAAATGCATCCTGCCAATAGATATACTGTCAGCCTTTTCGAAAGGATTTTCAAATGATTGCCAAGTTTTAAAATTATCAGAAGATTTTAGAAGTAAATGATAATGAAATAAATATGTGGTGTCATTAAGATGGTATGACATATATGCTCCGGAATTGTAGTATGCACTATCAGGAACAGATTCAATCCAATTTTCACCTTTATCAGTGGTCACTACGATTGTGCCCCTATGAAAATTTAATAGGAAAGATTGGTTGCTAATAAATAATATATCCATAATGTTACCGCTAAAAGGCTCTTTTGTTATTCTTTTCTCTTTATAAATCATCTTCCAAGTTTCGCATTTATCTTCTGTCAGATATACAAAGTTCGAATCACCTATTCTTGATGCAATAATTGCTATATTATCATTATATCCGTAAACCTGAGGTAATGGAAAGCCGACCAAGTTTTTATAAATGAACTCGTCTTCTGATTTTAAGATTAAGCAATTAACAATAAATAGTAGTAATATTAAATATTTCATTTGAAAAACCCCTTTATACAAATACTTGTATTATTTTGATATTATTATTTTTTGTGTATGGATTATATTGTCATTGCTTTTTATTGTTAAAATATATACTCCTGAATTAATATTGGATACATCAATATCTTTATCAAATGTCCCTGTAGAAGTGTTATATTGTTTTGAAATAATTTCTTCACCATTTTGATTATGTATTGATACAGAAACGAAATTGTCATACAATCCACTAATATTCAAATTAATGTTTTGAGTTGCAGGATTAGGGTTAACGCTAATAAGATATTTGTCATTAGGGTTTAAACTTTGTTTATTCCATCCACCCAAGCCAGGATTATCATCATAAATTGGTGAAGATTCTTCCTCTGTCATACTAATATTACTTAACTTATCACATATAAAGTAGTTGCATGGATATTCAGTACAATTATTTGTTATTGGAGTTGGTTCTGTCATCCAGAAATATATAATTCCCTGGGTTGTACGGCTTACATTGTAATATTGGGAACAACATTCAGAGGAACAAGGATATGCTTCAACCATTGGACCAAATTCATATCTCCAGCAACTTGCCGCACTATATCTATTGCTATACTGATTAGTACCAGGATCAATCCATTCATCAATGTCAGCATGATGAACCCATATGCCCCAAAGCATTAGTCTAAATTCATTAAAATCACAATTTGCACATCCTGCACTCCGAGTAATTTTTGTTATAATTATATCTCTTCTCCAACCTAACATTGTTTGAACATATCTATGTTTATATTCAAAAGTAATTTTGCAATTACCCGGACAATCGATACTCGAGGGGTAAACATCTAATGGACCTCCATCATTCCATTCTACTTCAGGATACCCCAAAGTTGGTTCACAAGGTAAACCACTTTGTGCAAAAGTGGAGTTAATTAAGAAAGCAGACAAAGCAAAAGCAACTACAAAGAAAGTTGCAAATTTCATAGTTATATTATTACTAACCTTTTTCATTGATAAATCCTATATTATTTTTAAATTATTAAGAAAAAATAAAAAGCATTTTCATAATTTCCCGCGTTGGGTATTCAGTTCACCCCCAAAGCTCCCCGTGCTCTGGGTACTTAGCTGACAATCATAAATGACCCCGCTTGTTTATGAGTGAATACGATTTATGTATTGTCAATGAACTTTGCGAGAGTTTGGTTGATAAATAAAAGCTATGATTCTTGTGTGTTTCAAGTGTTTTTGAATGTGGAAAAGTTCCGAGCAATAGGGTACAATAAGATTTTAGCATCTCGTCGCTCCTCTGTAGCTCTGTAGCTCTGTAGCTCTGTAGCTCTGTAGAAATCCCTATTTTACAAATTTTTAACATCAAATTTTCATTCTGAATTTGAACTCTCTCATAATGTATAAACAAGTGAAAGTTCGTTTTGTTACATTTGTATCAAAAAAAGTTTAAAACAAATAAGATGTGCCACACCTGAGACACTTGGAGTCATGGGATTAGTTAATCAATTAAGATGTTCACATTTGCCAGGTGTGGCACATCTATAGAACACAAAAAAAAGCTGCCCATTTGGACAGCTTTTAAAAATGTGATTCTATGCAACTTTACTTATTTACTACGAATTTGCCATTTATGCGTCCGCCACTATATTCAATTATGAATATGTACAGACCCGGTACTAAATTCGATGTGTTAATTTGTAAGCGGTTCTCGCCTGATTGGGTCGCATAATTGTCAATTTTTTGAATTTCACGTCCAAGCATATTGATAATTTTGATATTCGTATTTACAGATTTGTCCATATCGAATACGATGTAAGTTGCATCTGTTGCAGGGTTAGGAAATGCAAAAGTTTCAGTTTCGGAAGTAAAGTCTTCTACCGAAGTTGGGTCTAAAGTGCTAAATGTCCAAGTATTTGACCATGGTGCTTCGCCATCTTCGTTCCAAGCTCTGACTCTCCACCACATTTTGGTATTGTGAGGCATATCATAAACCAGTTTAGAATTTTGCCAAATGCTTGAGTTGCTATAAAATACGCTGCCATCGGCAAAGTTATTTGTAGTAGCAATTTGCAATTCGTACCCGAATGCTCTATCAACTTCTGCCCAATTGAAAGTGAAGAAATTAGGCAATCCGCTTGCATTATTTGCAGGAGATGAAAGCGTAACTTGGTCTTCCGGTGCAATGTCTTTAGTGCGGAATCTGAATGCACTTGACCACGCTCCTTGTCCGCCCTTGTTTATTGAAGCCACTCTCCAATGATAATTAGTGTAACGTTCGACAAAGGCTGCAAGGTTCATTTTTGTATCAATCAAAATACTATCAATTACAATCGAAACAAAATCCATATCCAACGCTAATTGTACGCGGTATAATTCTGCTTCATCTTCAATTCTCCATACTAAATCTTCGCTGAATGGTACTTTGATAGTACCATTTTGTGGCAATAAAAGCAGCGGAGCATTTGCAGGTTTTGTTCCAGTACTGAATCTGAAAAATTCAGACCAGAGACTTATTCCGTCATTGTTTTTTGCTCTGACTTGCCAATAATATGTTGTTTCTTCCTCGAATTCTTCACCTGCAAAGGTGAAACTTGTCGAATTAATATTATCAGATGTTTTATATATAACACCAAATAAACTGTCCTTTGAAACTCTAATTTGATAATTTATCGCATCATCTACTTCTTCCCAAGAGAAAATAGGATAGATTGAAACACTCGAACTAAAATTATCAGGCATGAGCAACATAGGTGGTTGAATGAGTGTTTTGAACATATAAGTATTAGACCAATCTCCAACACAACTACCCAAACGAGCTCTGACTTGCCAATAATAAACTGTATTATTTTCAGGCAGTGTTATGGTCAAAGAATTTCCATTCAAGGATGTAGAATCAACGATTTTTGTTGTGAAAGTTGGGTCAGAAGATACTCTAACGTCAAACAAATCAAATGCTGATAGCTCTTCCCATTCTAAAGTTACAACCATTGGTAATCCAACAGCTCCATCCACAGGCGATACAAAATCGGGTTGGATTTGAGTACTCGAAAATTTACGGACTGCCGACCATAATCCATCATTGTTTTGGTCTTGAGCTTTAATTCTCCAATAATGTGGAGTCATTGGTAATAGTAAATGGACAGAAACTTCTGTAACATCAATATTATCAATATCGAATAATAAATTTTCGAAGTTATCTGTATCAGATATTTGTATTCTGTATCTCGTCGCGGATTCGACTGCAGTCCATTTGAATAAATTATCTACCATCGAAACACATATTTCATTATGCAAGGGAGTAATCAAATTTGTGTTAGTATAAGGAGTTTTAAATGAGAAACTATTTGTCCAATCGCTCAAACATCCATCAACAATAACCGCAATTCTCCAATAATAAACAGTATTATAAATCTCTCCAATTACATAATTGAAAGTTGTATCTGTTAGGTCAACAGTATCAACTTCAGTTTTTGCAAAAGTTGGGTCAGTAGAAATTTGTAATAGATAACTTTCTGCATTTTCGACCGGTTTCCAGACTAAAGTTGTCGCGAATGGTAGGCTAGGAAATATGGCAGTACCATATGATAAGTTCGCAGGCAAAGATTGAACAGGCAAAGCTGTTTTAGTAGTCAAGGTTCTAATCATAGACCATTCGCTACTGCAAGTACCTTTCAGCGAAGACACCTGCCAAAAATACTTAGTATCATAATTTGGCAACTTAATAGATATTGTACTATCAGTTATATTGCTCTTGCTGTAAACAATATTTCCGAAAGCAGTATCGCTTGCTATTCTAATATTGTAGAATTCTGCGCCATTTTTTGTCCATTTGAATTGTACATTTAATTCAGTACAAACTACACCATTATTGGGATTGACTAAGTTTACCGGAGCCGCTTTTGTATAAAAGGAAAATGGATTCGATGTACCCATTCCACCGCCGGAATAAACCGCAGTTACTCGCCACCAATAACGCTTGCCCCAATCATTCAAAATGACTCTCAATTCCGTTGTTGTCAAGCCGGGTTGATTAATTACATAATCTTCAAAGTCTGCATTTTCGGAAATTTGGACAGTATAGCTCTGTGCTAAGCTTGTAGGTTCCCAATCAAAATCAACAGTTAAACTTTGGCAATTGTTGTTGTTTGTAGGAAGCAATAGAGTGGGTGGCACTTGCGAATAAGCGTAATGCTGCATCACAATTAATAATAGAGCCACAACAAGAAGTTTGAATCTTTTCATTTCTAACACCATAAAATTTTAAAATTGATTTTCATCTTTAAACATATACTAATAACGTCATAAGTCACCCTTTTGTTACAAAGAGCCAAAAATTTATGACGTATAACCGTGCCAAAACATTGAATTGGTGACTTCAAAAGTCGAAATTTGCACCAAAATTTATTATATTGCATCTTTTTCAGCATATTTGTTCATTAATGTTTTGGAGATTATACCATGACCGAAATTATAGTCGAATGTCCCAGTTGCCACAATAGATTTGGCGTCGAAGAAGTAATCAAATCACAAATCGAAAACACCATCAAAAACGATTATGATAAAAAAATCAGCGACTACAAGCAAATTGTTGATTCCGAAAGAGCAATACTCGAAAAACAAAAAAGTGAAATCGGCAAACAACGACAAGAAATGGAGGAGATGATTCAGAGTCAACTTGCAAAACGCTTGAATTTTGAACGCGAACAAATCAATCAAAAATTGGCAGGGGAATTCGAGGAGAAAATGAAATTACTCGAGAATGATGCTAAAATTGCCAAAGAAGAAAATACCCAGCTCAGACGCAAGGAAATTGAATTACTCCAAACTCAACAAAAACTCAATGATATGAAGCAAAATCATGATTTGGAGTTGGAACGTAAACTTTTGGAACAACAACAACAAATCCGCATTGAAATGGAAGCTGGTATGAGCCAAAGATACGAGCTTCAGATGCGAGAATTAAAAAAGCAAATTGATGACCAAAAAAAATTAGCTGATGAGATGCGTCGTAAAGCCGAACAAGGCTCGATGCAAATGCAAGGCGAAGTACAAGAACTGATATTGGAGGAGTTTTTAGCTGTTAAATATCCATATGACATAATATCCGAAGTTCCCAAAGGCAAAAGCGGTGCAGATATTATCCAAACTGTTCGCAATCCTTTGAATGCCGAATGTGGCAAAATTGCATATGAGAGCAAGCGTACAGTGAGTTTCAACAAGGAATGGATTGCCAAGCTCAAGGACGATATGATTGCAATCAAAGCCGATATCGGGGTGTTGGTGACCCAAACTATGCCACAAGGCGTCAAATCTTTCTCGAACATTGACGGAGTTTGGGTTTGCAGCTTTGGCGAATTTGAAAGCGTCGTGGCAGTTTTGCGTGAGATGCTGATTTCAGTCAATCAAGTCAAGCTCCAAGAAGCAAATAAAAGCGATGCAAAGGAAATGATTTATAACTACCTAACGAGCAACGAATTTAACCAACGCGTAACGCAAATCGTTGACACATTCAACAAAATACGCGACGGAATCAACAAAGAACGAACCCAAATGACAAAAATTTGGGCTATGCGCGAAAAACAAATCGAATCCATTGTGCTCGGAATGTCGGAAATGTTTGGCTCAATCAAAGGCTATGGGTTGCAGGCAATCGAAGAAACAGATTTCATGATGCTTGAAACTAACGAGGGTGATTACGAATAGTTAAGTGATTTTTTTAGATTTTTTCAAATTCTTTGCAACGCAAGGCACTTTCATGTGTCATAGTATATAGAGGGCAGATAAAATTTGCCAAAAGTTTTTTTCTATTTTGGGAGTCGAAAAATGTTGTTTATGCTCAGACTCATCGCCATCGCCGCATTCCTCTTTGCAGCGAACCTCAATCTTTTTGCTCAACAAGACACAAGCGGCTGGGTGCAGGAGGGGAATGCTTTATTTCAGAGGATGCAAGTTGATTCAATTACTCAATTCGGTTTGTCTGTAAGCGGTGATACAGTCTGGACATACTCAAAAAACAACGTTTTGCGATTTTGGAAAGTTGAGGACGGTAAGTTGATATTTGAAAAATCTTTTGCTAGAGCTTATGAAATTAGTAGCGATTTGAAAACTTACTTCAAGATAGACAAGGAATTGATTTATAATATTCGCTTTGAAGTTTATGATATGAAAACTGATTCCCTAATCAAACATTCTAAAGGAAATTTTCTCGGAGGTGATGCTATCATAGAAATTCATAGAATGTTAGCTGATTATGATTTTTACAGAGAACAAATATATTTAGCTTATTCAATAAGTGGAGTTGTATTCCCTAATTCTTTTTTTACGAGAAGCGATTTGAGTGTGTTCAAATTTGATGGTTTCGATAAATTAAATTTAGTACATAATTATTCATTTGATAATGTTGATTTAATTTTTAATGACAGCAGAACAGAAATTTTAGCTGAGGACAGTTATGAATATGAAGATAAAAAAAAAGTAGAATTTCAACTATTAATTTGGATGTAGTTCAATATCGAGTCATTATTGAACATAATTCTTATAATGCTCCATATTTTACTTATAATAAATTAAGATTTACTCAGCTTGATGAACAAATTGCAGCTATAAACAATCTGATCTTCCCCCAGTTTTGTGTACACAAATATAAGAGATTATTTGTTACTAAAAAATTGTTGTTCAAATTCTAGCGGAGATAAATAATTCAAACTGGAATGCATCCTATGTCTGTTATAGAACACTT